>WBZN01000039.1_pt1 | contig 217282 bp, 187 predicted proteins | sample 5204281 | NCBI WGS metagenome assembly WBZN01 (sample SAMN12344347, study PRJNA552823) | activated sludge metagenome | biome: Activated sludge suspended growth; feature: Nitrification reactor; material: Wastewater; isolation source: activated sludge from nitrification reactor of wastewater...
CGGCCGCCGCCTGAAGACCCTCCGTGGCCTTACCCCTGACGAATACGTCGCACGCATATGGACAGAAGACCCCGGCCGATTCAAAATCGATCCGTACCGCCACTCCTCGGGACTAAACACCTAAGGCGCTAAACCAAATGAAGAAGGCGCTCGTCGAGAACGAGAAGACGAAGCTGGAGAACAAGCGCGTGCATGCCAAACGGCGAGAAAAGCCATAGACATCGTGACCGCTGCGGGCGCCATCGGCGATCGATTTAATATAGTCTCCGCGAGTTCGTCGAGCGCTCGCGCCTATGGTAATAATCATCCCATCGGAGACCGTGATAATTTCCGGAGATTTCGATGCCGCTCAAATCAAAGCTGTTTTTCGGCGACGCAAAGCTCGACGCCTGTCTCAAATCCGATCCCGCTCATATAGTTCCTGGCTCACAGGGACAACATGTCGAAAAAATACAAAAAGCCCTTGTTACGCTTGGGTCTGGCATCATCTCAAAAGACGAAATAACTTCTCAATACTATGGCGCGTCGACGATAAACTGTGTTTTGAAATTCAAAGGCCCTCCGCGAAATATTTTACAGTGGTGGCAGCGGACGCCAGATAATATTGTTGGCAAGCGCACGATAGCTAAATTAGATGAGGAAATGTTAACGTTTGAGAATAGGCCTCCACAAAATTTAGGTCCATTCAGCTTATATATTTCCCTAACGGAAGATGGCCAGCCGCACGACCACGTGAATTGCCCAATAACAACGTGGAGCACAATAAAATCCGCCGTTCAACATAAATTTACTCCAATTTATCCAAGAGGGACAAGGCGTATAAACATAGGAGGCGAGAAGGAAACGGAGTACCTCATGTTCAAAGATTATCTCGTTAGAAGAGTCGACGGGAATTACTACGGCTATATGAGACCTTTTACCGAAACACTCCCGAATGCCTATGCGACAGATATATGCATGAGGGCAACTTTGTTAACAGAAGACATGAAGGTTGAAATACTTCGTATTGCCGAGCCGGGCTGTCGATTCACTTACGCTTCACCGAATCGCTCGCACGTTGAACGCGCGCGCGGGATGGGCCGCTTAATCGAGTTTTGGGACATACAAGGCGAAATGCCAGCCGTTGTTGTCGAATTGTAAAGCCGACGAAGACACGCTTCTACCCCCTCGACATAAGCTGGGAGTTGATAACGGTGCAAAGACTCGCCAGCAATTCGGTAGAAGACGTCATTATTGAGCGCCTCAGGACGATCCGTAGCGACCTTGCTGCCGTCAGGACTGATCTCGCTATGCTGAAATGATCGTCGGCGCCGCTGCGCTCGTCGTTCTGGCTCTTGCAGTGCAATAAGCTTCATGTTTCGCCGAATGGAGCGTCCGGCGGCGAAGCGCGCTGGCCTCCGAAAGAACGGCAAGGACACAGTGCATCAGGCATGCGCCTTGAGCCGGCGATCGGTAAGAACTTGCTTCATGGCAAATTCTCTAGAGCGGAATTCGGGCTGATTGAATCGGCCTTTGGGATTCCCGAATCGGCATTGATGTGATTCAGGATGAAGGCTGGCGAAGGAGGCCGGCCTTCATGCCCAGGTCTCTTTCTTTCGACCTTCGCTCCCGTGTCCTGGCCGCCATCGACGAAGGATTTTCGTGCCGTCAGGCGGCGGCGCGTTTTGGAGTCAGCGCATCGAGTGCGATTCGCTGGCAGGCGCTGCGCCGTCTGGGCGGCGACGGCCGTCCCAAGCCGCAAGGCGGCGATCGGTTGTCGCAGCGAACCGAGCAGCACGGCGATCTCATCCGTGCTCTTCTTGTCGAGACGCCCGACATCACCCTGCCGGAGCTGAAGGCGCAGCTGGCGCAGTCTGGCGCGCGGTCGAGCGTCGCCGCGCTTTGGCGCTTCTGCAAGCGCCACAAGCTGACGCGCAAAAAAAGACCGCGCACGCAAGCGAGCAGGATCGGCCCGACGTCCTGAAGCGGCGCGAAGACTGGTTCGAGAGCCAGCTCGACCTTGATCCCGCGCGTCTCGTCTTCATCGACGAGACCTGGACCTCGACGAACATGGCCCGCACGCATGGGCGTTGCGCGCGCGGCGAGCGGCTGCGCATGGCCATTCCACATGGCCACTGGAAGACCACGACCTTCGTTGCTGGGCTGCGGATCAGCGGGATCGCTGCGCCCTTCGTCCTCGACGGTCCGATCAACCGGAACGCTTTCGAGACCTATGTCGAAAGGGTCCTCGTCCCCGAACTCGAGCCAGGCGACATTGTCGTGATGGACAATCTGTCGAGCCACAAGGGCCCCGCCGTCGGCGCGATGATCGCAGCGGCGGGGGCGAACCTGCTCTACCTCCCGCCCTATAGTCCTGACTTCAACCCGATCGAAAAAGCCTTCGCCAACTCTCCGCCGGCTTCTCCACCAAGCTGCGCTTGCCGGAGCCTCAAGCCGGCTTCGCTCAAGGCGCATCTGCGAAAAGCCGCCGAACGAACCGTCAGCGGCCTCTGGGACGCCATCGGCCGCCTCATCGATCTCTTCACCCCGCAAGAATGCGCAAAATTTTTCGCCGCCGCAGGCTACGATACAACCTGAGCGAAAAACGCTCTAGCGGTCCGTCGGGGGCAACATTGTGGCTATCTATTAGTAGCGCCAATGGCTGATTTTGCCTGATGCGCTTTGAATACGAATTATCACCGTAAAATGATGGTATTACGTGATTGATTTAGGTTTTTGGGTATCTGTTGATAAAGGCCGATGCACGCAAGATATTGATTGTGGATCTAGAGGTCCCCCGTTCGAGCCGGGGTGGCGGTACCAACAAAGTCGAATAGCCGCCGACTGTCGGGCGGGCTTGCCGGTCCCAAGGCCGAAGCAAAGCGACTGTTCGGCTCGACGCAAATCAAATGGAATTCCACCAAATTTCTGGTCGACCGTAGCGGCTCGTCGTCGCGCGTCGTGGCCCGCGGGAAGCCGAAGAGCCTTTCGAAGAAAATCGAAAAATTGCTATAAGCGCCTGGCCGCCGCTGTCCGGCGCCGGCCGCAAGCACTTGCTGCGCCGAGGCCGGTGCATGGCCGGATCGCGTTTCGCGGCAAGGCGTCTTAAAGTTGCCACGCCGTGAGCGGACGGCTACACGGGTCGGCGCCAAGGCTTCGCCAATGTTTTCGCCTTCGCCAATGTTTTCGCCAATGCTGAGGAGAGAACTTCATGCCCTTGCGGCTCGACGCCCGAAGCGCGGACTTCGCCGCTTCGTTCCAGGCGCTTCTCGCGATGAAACGCGAATCGGCCGTGGACGTCGATCAGTTCGCCCAGACGATCATTGCCGAGGTGATGGCGCGCGGCGACGCCGCCCTCATCAGCTATTCGCGCGAATTCGACAGGGTTGATCTCGCCAAGCTCGGGCTTCGCGTCGGCGCCGAAGAAACGGACGCCGCCATGCGGCAATGCGAGCCGGAGCCGCTCGAAGCGCTGAAACTGGCTCATCGCCGCATCGTCGCCTTCCATGAGCGGCAGCGTCCGCAGGACGAACGTTTCATCGATTCGCTCGGGGTGGAACTCGGCTGGCGCTGGCGGCCGATCGAGTCGGTCGGGCTTTACGTGCCGGGCGGAACGGCGAGCTATCCCTCCTCGGTCCTGATGAACGCCGCGCCCGCCAAGGTCGCCGGCGTCGAGCGGATCGTCATGGTCGTGCCGGCGCCGGACGGCAAGATCAAGCCGCTGGTGCTCGCGGCGGCAAAGCTTGCCGGCGTCGACGAGATTTATCGCGTCGGCGGCGCGCAGGCGATCGCGGCGTTGGCTTTCGGCACGGAGACGATCGCGCCGGTGGCGAAAATCGTCGGACCCGGCAACGCCTATGTCGCCGCCGCCAAGCGCCGCGTCTTCGGCGCCGTCGGCATCGACATGATTGCGGGCCCCTCCGAAGTTCTGATCATCGCGGACAAGGACGCCAATCCCGACTGGATCGCCGCCGACCTTCTGGCGCAGGCCGAACATGACGCCGCCGCGCAATCGATCCTGATTACCGACGACGCGGCCCTCGCCGACAGAGTGGAGGCCGCCCTTGAGGTCCAATTGGCCTCGCTCCCCCGCGCCGCCATCGCCGCCGCGAGCTGGCGTGATTTCGGCGCGGTGATCCTCGTGCCGGAGCTGCGCGACGCCATCGCCCTCGCCGACCGCCTCGCGCCGGAGCATCTCGAAATCGCCGCCGCCGGAGCCGAGACGCTCGCCGACGGCATTCGCAATGCGGGCGCGATCTTTCTCGGCGGCCACACGCCGGAGGCGATCGGCGATTATGTCGGCGGCTCCAACCATGTGCTGCCGACGGCGCGCTCCGCGCGCTTTTCCTCGGGCCTCAGCGTGCTTGATTTCATGAAGAAAACGTCGATCCTGAAGTGCGCCGCCGAAAGCCTCGCCACTCTCGGGCCGGCAGCGATCGCTCTCGGCCGCGCGGAAGGATTGGACGCCCATGCCCGCTCGGTCGCGCTCCGTCTCGACAAGGGAACCTCATGAGCGGAACAGAGCCGGCCTCGCGCAACCGCCTCGTCTCGGTGACGCTCGACGAGGCCTCGATCGGCCGCAGCACGGCCGACAAGGAGCACGAGCGCCAGATCGCCATTTACGATCTGCTCGAGGAAAACAGCTTTGGCGTGCCTGGCCATGACGCCGGCCCCTACGCCCTTAAAATCGCTCTGCAGGATTCGAAGCTGGTGCTCGAGATCCTCGATGAGAAGAACGCGCCTCTCGTCGCCCATATTCTGTCTCTGACGCCTCTGCGCAGCCTTTTGAAAGATTATTTTTTCGTGTGCGAAAGCTATTACGCGGCGATTCGGACGGCGATGCCCGGACAGATCGAGGCGATCGATATGGGCAGGCGGGCGCTGCACAACGAAGGCGCCCAGATGCTGATCGAGCGGCTGAACGGCAAGATCGACTGCGACGCCGATACGGCGCGGCGCATTTTCACGCTGGTCGCGGCGCTGCATTGGAAGGGTTAGGATCCATGCCTTTCGAAGGGGATGGCGAGGCGCCGACGCGATGAAGCTCGGGGTCAAGGACCGCCCGCAATCCGTCCTTTTTGCCTGCACGCAGAATTCGGTGCGCTCGCCCATGGCGGAAGCTTTGGGCAAGCATTTTTTCGGAAGACAGGTCTTTTTCGCATCCGCCGGCCTGAAACAGGGCGAGCAGGACGGCTTCGCCATCGCGGCGATGGAGGAGCTTGGCATCGACCTCCGCAAGCACCGCCCCCGCACCTTCGAGGACCTCGACGACGATTCCTTTGATCTCATCATCACCTTGTCGCCCGAGGCGCACCACAAGGCGCTGGAATTCACCCGCACGCTGGCGATTGATGTTCTTTACTGGCCGACGGTCGATCCGACGGCGACCGAAGGGTCAAGAGAGCGCGTGATGGAGGCCTATCGCAGCGTTCGCGACGGCCTGATGGAGCGCATCGAAAAGCTGCTCGACTATCGCCCGATGGGAAATTTGTAGGCGGGGTAATTTATAAGGGGATTTCGCTGTCCCGCGCCCGCCGGAACTCGCACGGCCGAGGGCCCGCGGTTACCATCGCCCATGGGCGAATCGCTTTTTCCCACGAACCGTCTCTTTCTTGGCGTCGAGCGCTCCGCCCTTGGCGCCTCCTGGCGCGATCGCCTCGACGCGGGGGGCGAGGCGCGGGCTCTCGCTATTTCGCAACTGCGCGGCCATGGCGAGATTCTGTCGCGCGTGCTCGCCGGCCGAGGGATCGGCCCCGAGACGTCCGAGGAGTATCTTGATCCGAGCCTCAGGCGGCTTCTGCCTGATCCGCACAGCCTGAAGGACATGGAGGCGGCGGCCTCCAGAATCGCGGATTCGATCGAGCGCGCCGACAGGATCGCGATCTTCGGCGACTATGACGTCGACGGCGCAGCCTCGTCGGCTCTGCTCGCCGACTATTTCGCCGCCTGCGGCGCGACGCCGGACATCTATATTCCCGACCGCATTTTCGAAGGATATGGGCCGAATGTCGCAGCGATCAGGAGCCTCGCCGCCGCGGGCGCGAAACTCCTCATCACGGTCGACTGCGGCGCGACGAGCCACGAGCCCCTGGCCGAAGCCCGAAGGCTTGGCCTCGATCCGATCGTCATCGATCATCACCAGGCGCCAGAAATCCTGCCGGAGGCGCTCGTCGTCAATCCGAACCGGCAGGACGATCTTTCCGGCCTCGGCCAGCTTTGCGCGGCGGGCGTCGCCTTCATGGCGCTGATCGCGGTCAACCGCGTTCTGCGCAAGCGAGGTTTCTTCGCCACGCGGCCAGAGCCCGATCTTCTCGCCGGGCTCGACCTCGTTTCTCTCGCCACGGTCGCCGACGTCGCGCCGCTCTTTGGCCTCAACCGCGCTTTCGTCGCCAAAGGGCTCTCGGTCATGCGGCGGCGCGCGAGGCCGGGGCTTGCGGCGCTTTTCGACGTCGCGCGGGTCAACGGACCGCCAAGTCCCTATCATCTCGGATTTCTGGTCGGGCCGCGCATCAATGCGGGAGGCCGCATCGGCGACGCCGCGCTCGGCGCGCGTCTGCTCGGCGTCGCCGAGGCCGTAGAGGCAAGACGCATCGCCGAGGAGCTCGATCGCCTCAACAGGGAGCGCCAAGCGCTCGAAAGCGGAACGCTCGACGAGGCCGAGGCGCTGGCGGCGCCCTTTGACGCGAGTGCGGCCGTCGTCGTCGCGTCGGACGGTTGGCATCCGGGCGTCGTCGGCCTCGTCGCCTCCCGTCTCAAGGACAGGTTCCGCCGTCCGGCCTTCGCCATCGCCTTCGCTGAAGGGAGCGGCTCGGGCGTCGGATCCGGCCGCTCGATTCCGGGGGTCGATCTCGGCCGCATCGTCCGCGCGGCGGTCGACGCCCGCCTCCTCGTCAAAGGCGGCGGCCATGCGATGGCGGCCGGGGTGACGATCGCACGCCAGCAGATCGACGCGTTTCGCTCCTTCCTCGAAGACGCGCTGGCCGGCCGCATCGCCGAAATCCGCGCGGTTCCCCCCCTATTGATCGACGCGGCGGTGACGGCCCATGGGGCGACGCCGGCTCTGATCGAGGCGCTAGAGCGGGCGGGGCCCTATGGCGCAGGCAACGCCGAGCCCGTTTTCGCGCTTCCGGCGCACAGGCTGCTCGATGTCAGCGAGGTCGGCAATGGGCATATCAGGCTGCGTGCCCGGGCGGGAGACGGCGCGAGGGTCGCCGGGATCGCCTTTCGCGCCGTCGGCCAGCCTCTCGAAAAGGCCTTGCGCGCGGCGGTCGGCGCCCCCGTGCATCTGGCCGGGACTTTGGCGCTCGACCGATGGGGCGGGTCGGAGCGCGTCGAGCTTCGCCTGCTCGATCTCGCGCCTGCCGCGGGACGCTCGTAAGAGGCGTTTCTCGAACTTGCCAGCCCGGCGATCCCCCTTTATATCTCCGCCGGCTTGACGGCGAGCATATGAGGCGCGTCGGCATGCGCGCCCATCGTCTAGCGGTCTAGGACGTCGCCCTTTCACGGCGAAAACAGGGGTTCGATTCCCCTTGGGCGCGCCATTTGCGTACAAAGCCGCGAACACCCGGATGGGTGGCCTGATCGGCGAGGACAGCACGTTCCAGCACCGTCTTTGAGCCGTGGATGCGGACGACGTGGTCGTCGACTTCGACGGCCCCGATCAGGGATCGCAGATAGGCCTTGCGGAACGGCGCCTCGCCTTGGGTGATGTTGGTGCGCATGAGCTGGCCGAAGCGTGCGATCTTGTCCCGATCCAGGCGGCTGCTTTGCGATCCTCTCCAGGCTGATCGCGCCCGGCTGCAATCAGCCTTGAGCCGCACAATTTGCTCCTTCAACACATCGTCAAGGTCCGTGAGGCCATCTGCGACGAGTTGGTAAAGCCGCCGGAGCTGCGGCTCCGGCTTCACGGTACAAGTTCTCGATCCGGTCCTGAACCTCAGCATCGGCCTTCAGGCGCCGGTCGGCAACGGACTGGAGCAGCGCTTCCAGCCGCTCAGGCAAAAGGATGCGCTGACAAGCTTGAGCTTTGTGAAGATTAACCTCACAAAAAAGATATATAAGCACAGGATAAAAAGCATCTGGCGACCTTGGCGATATTTGAAAATGCGGCAGGGACCCGCATCGTTCGCGCCCTCCAGACCCGTGACGCCGCCAACCCGCCTCTTGCTACGCTAGGCGGCAGCCGATATCAAAACCACTCATTTTACGCTACCGATGCCATACTCAGGAGCGTCCTCACATGGCCGCAGTTCCTGTGATCTCAAGCCATGTCCTGCAGGGGCTGCCCGCCTTTGTGCGAGACCAGATCGGGGAGAAGGCTCTGCAGCAGGGCAATCGCGCCGCCGGGTTCGACGTCGAACTGATCGAGGGCTGGAATTGCTTCATTCCGCAGCAAGCGGTGGTCGGGTTCGTCAATGCGATCGGAAGAGCGGCTGGCGAACCCAATCTCGGGCTCCTGATCGCTTCCAGCATGGACGTTGCCGCCTATGGCAGCTTCGGACGCTACGTGTTTGGAGCGGGCACGCTCGGACAAGCCATCAAGCGCGGCATCGCGGCTCTCGACTATCATAGCACCTATGATAAATTATCGGTCACAACCTTCGCCGACGAAGTACGATTTAGTTATGCGTTTGCTTTGGCCGGTTCTGAAGGATATGGCGCTGTCGCGAGTGCTGCAGCCGGCACATTGTTGAGCCTCTTCCGGGCCTATTTGCCTGAGGGCTGGCGGCCGTTGCGCATTGAGCTCGATATCGAAACGCCGCGCCGGACCTCTCTTTTCGAGGATGCGTTTCAATGCCCGGTCCATTTCAATGCAAATGCGGTGACGATCGTCTTTGAACGGCATCACCTTATGGCTGCGTCGAGGCGAGCATCACACCCAATCGTGACGATAGAGGATGTTGCGCGTGAGCGACCTGGTGGAGCGCCGAGAGGCTTGCTCGCCGTCACCGTTGAACAGATCCGCACGCAGGTTCTCGCTGGCAGCGTGATGATCGACGATATCGCGCGATCGATGGACACCAGCGTTCGGACGATGCAGCGCGAGCTCCATCGCGCCGGTACAGACTTTCGCAGCCTCACGAGTGCGGTCAGAATTCAGCGGGCGACCGAACTGTTGCGACACACGAGCGGGTCGATCACTCATATCTCTGCGGAGTTAGGATATTCCTCCCCAGCCGGTTTTGCGCGCGCCTTTCGAAAGACCACCGGCGCTGGACCACGCGAATTTCGCGCCAAGATGCAGCACTACGGCTGAGGATCTGGCAAGCCAGGGGGCGCCCGGTGTGCGCACGCGCATCCTTTAGGCCTGAAGCAGCAAGAATCCTACAGCGCGGGACGTGCATGAGCGCGCCCCGAAGATGATGTGGAAGGTAATCAGGAATCCGAACTGGATGCGCGACAGGATGACGGGATCGAGCTCCAAGCTGCTGCTCCGGGTTCAGTGGCATGGCCGGGGTGGCCTATGCAGACGTCTCTGGTGAACAGCGCCCGGCTTACTTTACCGCATCAACCTGCTCGATCTCGCTCGGACGCCAGCTCTTGTCGAAGAACGACGGGGGGCTATAGAGGCGCAGTGAACCAGCCCTTTTTGGGATCGGTCTGAATCCAGTTTCCGCGCGCGACACCTTGCGGCTGCGTAGGACTGAAATAAATCGTTGTGACACCGTCGATCGCGGACTCTGCCTTTGGTGTCGGATCGTTCTGACTACCCGCCCGCGGGTACTTCTGCGGAGTTTGCAGCATCGAGCGCGTCTGGTTGTCATAGAGCGTGAAAGACCAGAATGCCGCCGCCGGAACGTTCTTGGGAAGGTTCACCTTGTAGGTCTTCGCGCCGTCAAACGGCTTGCCGTCGGAGTCAAGGAAACCCATCAGATGCTGCGAGCCGACCCCGGGAATGCGCATGATCATGCCCGGTGAATCGAGCGTATAGCCGTAGTAGAACGCCGCGCGCGAATCCGGGGTGCGAGCGCCGGTTGGCGGCAGGGGCTTGAACATGCCGCGCTCGAACACCGGCGGCGGCGTCTCGAAGAAGGCACGGTAGGCGGCGTCTGGGTGAACTCCCTCGCGCTCCGTGAAGCCTTCTGCTCGTCAATTTTACGAATCTCGCCGGCCAGGGGTGACTGGCGCCGGCCCCGTCGTGTCGCACCGCCGTGTCGTATCGGCTCCGTTTGAGTGCGGTGGCGCAAAATGGACGGTTTTCTAGCCGGCGGCGTATTAAGCTAAGACCAAAGGGTTCGCGGTCTGGCAACAGGGGCGTGAGGGTCCGGTAGCGAGATAAGCGAGCCACGTTTCAACTCGGGATCCCGGCGTCACCGACTGGATCCAAGGGTAACAATCGAGAATTCAACTGGATGAGAAGACCGGAGTGAAGGTATGTCGAGATCGCTCTTCGCACGATTGTACAGACTAGCGCCGGCTGCTTGCGCAGCCATCCCTGTATTGAGCCTCCTCGGCGCCGTTGCTTCGGCGCAGAGTACTCCAGAGCGCAACGCCTATTTCGGCGAGACGCACGTCCACACCAGTTGGTCGTTCGACGCCTATATCTTCGGCAACCACATCACCGGTCCGGCGGACGCCTACAAATATGCCAAGGGGGAGCCGATCAAGCACCCGCTCGGCTATGATGTGAAGATCACAACGCCGCTCGATTGGATGGGGGTGACCGATCACTCCGAATATGCGGGCGTGGTCCGACTTTCGAACGATCCGAACTCGCCGATCAGCAAGCTGCCGATCGCCGAGCAGCTGAAGGTCAAGGACGCCGCCGACATCCAGCGTATCTATCTTTGGCTCGGCACCAGCATGATCAAGGCGGATCCGATCGCGGCGCTGGTGAAACCGGAAATTTCCGACACGGTCTGGAAGGCCAACAACGAGGCCGCCGATGCGGCCAACGAGCCGGGCAAGTTCACGGCGTTCTGCGCGTACGAATGGACGTCGAACCCCGACTTCCGCAACATGCACCGCAACATCTTCTTCAAGGATTGCGCGAAGGTCCCGAGCCGCCCGTTCAGCTCACTCGAATCGCAAGCGCCGGAAGATCTGTGGAAGTGGATGGATGCCCAGCGTGGGGCGGGCAACGAGCTTCTCGCGATCTCGCACAATGCGAACCTGTCGGGCGGGCTCATGTATCCGACCGAGCTCGACTTCAAAGGGCGGCCGATTGATCAGGCCTGGGCCGAATCGCGCGATCGCAACGAGCGCCTGACGGAGATCAAGCAGATCAAGGGCGCGTCGGAGGCCCACCCGCTGCTTTCGCCGAACGACGAATTCGCCAACTACGAGATCCTGAACTATTTGCTGGGCGATCCCCAGGGACAGTTCATCACGCTCGGCGGCAGCTATGTCCGCCAGGCGCTGAAGGACGGCATCGCGATGCAGCAGGCGCGCGGCTACAATCCCTTCAAGACCGGCGTCGTCGGCGGATCGGATTCGCACAACACCGCCGTGCCCTATCGCCAGGAGAATTTCTTCGGCGGCCACGCCCGGCTGGACGGGACCATCAAGGAGCGTATGGGCGGACATAATTTCGCGGGGATGGACGTCCGCTTCGAGAACCCCGCCGGCCTCACGGGTCTGTGGGCAGAGGAGAATACGCGCGAATCGCTGTTCGAGGCGATGAAGCGCAAGGAGACCTTCGCCACCAGCGGCCCGCGCATCAAGCTGCGCTTCTTCGGCAGCTGGGACTACGCCAAGGATCAGAAGGCCGAGCAGAGCCATCCGGTGCTGTGGGGTGTCCTCCCGGAGTGGCTGAAGGATCGGTATTGGGAAAAGACCGCCTACGCGCAGGGCGTTCCGATGGGTGGCGATCTGGCGCCCTTCACGGCGGGCAAGACCGCGCCTTCCTTCGCGGTCTGGGCGGTTAAGGACCCCACATCCGGTAATCTCGATCGGATCCAGATCATCAAGGGATGGAGCAAGAACGGCCAGAGCTTCGAGAAAGTGTTCGATGTCGTGTGGGCCGGCGATCGCAAACCGGATCCGATAACGGGCAAAGTCCCGGCGATCGGGTCGACGGTCGACATCAAGCAGGCCTCCTATCAGAACTCCGTTGGCGCCACAGAGCTGAAGGCCATCTGGTCCGATCCCGAGTTCAATCCGGCCGACGATGCCTTCTATTACGCGCGCGCCATCGAAATCCCGGCGCCGCGCTGGACGACCATCCAGGCCAAGGAACTCGGCATCTCGCCGCCGGAAATGGTGGCGGCGACCGTGCAGGAGCGCGCCTGGTCGTCTCCGATCTGGTATGCGCCGACGGTCGAGCAGCGTGCCTCGGCCCAGAAGGGGACCACTGAAGCCGAACTCAAGGGGCAGGGCGCCGTCGCGCTCGACGAGGCTGCACTCAAGGCACTGCTCGTCGGCAAATTCACCTGGATCCGCAACAAAGTCACCGGCAGCGTCTTCAAGGTGCAGTGGGCGGAGAACGGCCAGATGCTGACCATGAATGTGGATCCGCGCTTTCCGCAGCCGTCGGAAGTCGGTGACGTGACGAGCAACTCCTATCTCGGCACGCCGAACGGCTACTCCATCCGCGACGGCAAGGTGGTGACCTCATTCGGCAACGCCGAATACGACTACACGATCTACAAGCTGGCGAACGCGGACAAGGATCCGAAGAAGGGCGATACCTACGTTGCCGCTCGTAGCAACGAATTCGGATACGCGAACTACGAGATCGTTGCGACGCCCATCTTCCTCGGAACCGAAGTCAAGGACCCGACGGTGCCGCAATGAGGACGACGTTGAGACTTGGTGCGGCGCTTCTTGGCGCCGCACTCCTTCTTGGCGGGGGCGTCGGCGGCGTCCTTGCGTGCGCGATCTGCCTGTCGGCTGTTTCGGTCACGACGGGGCAGAAACTCGACGCTTCCGATCAGGTGGCGCTGGCCACCTCTCTCTCCGATGGCCGGCAATTCCAGCTGGCAGAGACCATCAAGGGCGACGTCACCCTCGGTTCGACCGTCGAAGCGATCGCCGATCGTTCGCAGCTGCCCCTGCCTCAGGCGGGGAAGCTTTACCTGCTTGCGCGCAACGGCATGTCCGGGCGCTGGACGAATTATGGTTTGGTCAAACCAGAGAGCGCCGCCTGGCTGCGCGAAATCTTGAAGACCAATGACGGGCGGGTCAAGGCATCACGGCGGGCCTGGCCGCTCGTCAGCCCGGTGCAGGCGCTCCCGGACACCACTAACTGGTCCAGCCGGATCGGCCTCATCACACCCTATCTCGAAAACGACGATCCGCTCGTCGCCGAGATCGCCTTCGGCGAGCTCTCGCGGGCGCCATATGAGGCGATCCGCACGCTCGGGCCCGCCCTCGATGCGCGCAAGCTGCATCGCTGGGTCGATGATCCTGCGCTCGCAAGGCGTCGCGACGCCTATCTGCTGCTCCTCGGCGTCGCGGGTGGCAGCGAGGACGCGGCGATGCTCGAGCAGCGTCTCGGCGAGGCCCGTGCCTCGCAGGATGCGACAAATCTTGCCGCCATGCTGGCGGCCGATCTGGAATTGCGGGGACCGTCTCGGGTCGCATGGATCGAGGAGGCCTATCTCCTGGACCACAACCGATCCCTCCCCGAGATCGAGGCGGCCCTGCTCGCCCTCGGCGTGCACGGGGGCGTCGGCGGCGTGATCCCCCGGCAGCGGGTCGTCGACGCCTATCGACATTTCATACGCGATCGCAAGCCGATGGCCGGATTTGTCGCCACCTATCTCAGCGACTGGCGGGCATGGGACGCCGTGCCGGACTATGTGGAGGTGCTTCGCGCGAACGTGGTGAAGGACCCCGCGAGCCAGTTCGCGATCCTGACCTATCTGCGGGACAGCCCGGGCACTGACGGGCGGTCGGCGGCAGCCGCCTTCGCCGCACCGGCGAACTGAAGAGCCATTCAGATGAGCAGTCTTTCCGAAGTCGATCGCCCCACCCGAGCCGCTTCGTCCGGGGCTGACGCCGGTCGCGCCGAGGGCGGAAGGCGCGCGTGGATCGGGCGCGCCCTGCGCGAGCCGCTTGTGCATTTCGTTGTGCTGGGCGCCGTAGTGTTCGGCGGCTACAGGCTGATCAATCACCAGCCGCAAGCGACCGGAACCGCCCAGCGCATAGAGATCACCAATGACGACCTGCGCCAGCTGGCGGTCGGGTGGCTTGCACAGGGCCGCGAGAAGCCGACATCCGAGCAATTGCGGGCTCTGGTGGACCAGAAGGCGACATCGGAAATGCTGGTTCGCGAGGCGGTCGCCTTGGGCCTCGACAAGGACGACGAGGTCATCAAGCGCCGGCTCGCGCAGAAGATGGACTTCCTGCTCGCCGATGTCGCGGCGCTCGCCCCGCCGACCGACGAGGAACTGACGGCCTGGTTCGCAGCGCACAAGGCCGAATTCACCAAACCGCCGCGGATGCGCTTTCGGCACCTTTACTTCTCATCCGACAAGAGAGGGCAAGGCGCGCGCGTGGCGGCAGAGGCAAGCCTCCCAGGTGTCACTGGTCGGTCTCCCGCCTCCTTCGAAGGCGCCGAGGTCGCCGATCCCTTCATGTTCCGCGACTACTATGCGGACGTGACGCCCGAGCAGATGGCGAAGGAATTCGGCGGGGCGTTCGCGAATGCCCTTTTTGAGCTCAAGCCCGGCGATTGGCGGGGGCCCATCCAATCCGGCTACGGCTGGCACCTGGTCTGGATCGAATCCCGCGAGGCGCCCCGCGTTCCGGCGTTCGAGGAGGTGCGGCCGACCGTCGTCCAAGCCTGGCAAGCGGAAAAATATCGCGAGGTCAAGCAGCGCGCCATGGACGAGATCCGCTCTCGATATGAGGTGGTCGCCCCACCGCTGGATGACGTCAAAATCGATGATCTGACCATCGCGCCATCGGATCCGAGCGCATCGGTCGCGAAATGAGGACAGGATTCGCCCGCTATGTCGCCGCGGCGCCGCTGCTGGCCGCGATCGTCGTCGCCGTGCTGTGCTTGATCACTCCGGCTGCGGCGCATGAGGTCAGGCCTGCTTATCTCCAAATCGACCAGACGGACGCCAATCGCTACAGGATCCTCTGGAAGACGCCGCTTCTCTCCGGCATGCCGCTGCCCGTTGTTCTCAAGCTTCCCGACAACGTGACCCATGTGATGGAGACGCAGGAGAGGCCTCTGCCTGGCTCCATCCTGCAGAAGCGCGTCATCTCCGCCCCGGATGGCCTGGCCAGGGCTCGGATCGAGTTCGTCGGACTCCAGGCCACGATCACTGATGTCCTCGTTCGCGTGACCTGGCTGGACGGCAGGCAGGTGAGCGCGATCGTGCGCCCCTCGCAGCCCTGGTACGTGGTCCCTGCCGGGCAAGACGCCTGGTCGGTCGCCTGGGAATATCTGAAGCTCGGCGTCCGCCACATTCTCTACGGCCTCGACCATCTGCTGTTCGTCGCCTCGCTCATGCTGATCGTGCGCGACTGGCGCATCTTGGCGAAGACGATCACGGCGTTCACGCTCGCCCATTCGATCACGCTCGCCCTCGCCACCTTCGGTCTCGTCACCCTTCCTGGGCCGCCGGTCGAGGCCATGATTGCCTTGAGCATACTCCTCGTTGCCGCGGAGGCGGTGCGAATGGAGCGCGGGGAAAAGAGCCTGACGATTACCTGGCCCTGGGTTGTCGCCTTCGGCTTCGGCCTTCTGCACGGCTTCGGCTTCGCCGGCGCCATGATCGAGCTCGGCCTCCCCAGCAAGGATGTTCCTCTCGCGCTGCTCTTCTTCAACATCGGCGTCGAGATCGGGCAACTGGCGTTCATCGCTGCGATCCTCGCGGTCGCTTATTCGGCAAGGCTCATCTTTACATTGGGAAGACCCGTTCGCATTGCAGCCGCCTATGGCATCGGCGCCATGGCGGCATTCTGGACCGTCGACCGCCTCACCTCGATTTTTCTTTGACGGGAAAGCCTTAAAATGACCCCAGCAAATACCGGGCCGCAGGCGCGATTATTTGGCTCTCGGCCGTCTCTGCCCCGCCCCTAGCCAGAGAACGGAATCGGCGCTCAGCGGACGGCTTTCGTGACGCTCACCCAAGAAGACATTATATTGCAATTTCAATTGTATACGCGTTCGCACCTTTATCCTGACCGGCGCGTCAAAAAAATCACCTGGTTGGCGCTCGCGCCACTGCCAGCGGCCGGCTTCACGCCGAACATTTGCCCGGCCGAAGTGGCTGAAGCGCGTGACAGCCACACCGGCGACTGGGGTCTCGCCGGCGTCCGCTGTTTTTTGCCATGTCTCAAAAGCGCCGCGCCCGTTACAAAGACGCCGCGTGGGCGGCGCCTACGCAGGATCTCCACATTCGGATCAGGCCCAACGAACGCGCCGTGATGGACCGAAGCACCTCACTCTTTGGGCCGCGGATGCACAAAGAGCCAATTTCTCGCCGCAGGCCCTTGCGCTCGCCCCGCATAGACGGCGTCGACCCATGCGTTTCCCCCGCTGTATGTAGTCGTTTGGGTCGAGGTGTTGCTCGAGGTGTTGGTCGACGTTCGAGTGCTGACGTTTCCCGAACTCGTGTTTCCAGGATCGGCGCCGGCCGCTTGCGCTTCTGTTGAGGCCAGAATTCCGGCGAGGATAGACGCCACAACCAAAGAAAGTTTGACCACTTCAGCCTCCGCTTGCTCGCCTAGCCCCCCTGCCCGGTTTAGCAGTCTACTTTATGAGTGGGCGGGCGTCACTTTTCTCGCTGGCCTTCCCTTGGCACTTGCGGCGAGGCTGGAAGCGCTGTCGCACGGGTGAAGCAATCAAGGCGCGGGGCCCGCCGGGCAGCGCCGCTCACCATGATCGGCAACGATCACGCCCGGCTGGCGCGCTTCGGGGGATCAGCGCCTTGGTCTGCGTGCGAGCCGCTTGCCCGAAATCGAAGTGTCCGGAATCGACGCCGGACATTCACACCACACCGCAGACGACACCGAGGATGCGACCGCCGCCTGCAGGCGAACTGTCGTGGACGAAATCCAGCGCTCGGCGGGCGTCCGGCGGAGTCACCACAAAAGCGAGCCGCCCGTAAGATTTCGTTCCCTCCTTTTTGCCAGATCCCGACGCTTTCCGAACTCGCTCCCCGTATTGGCGCAGGGGAGACCGAATCCGATCTGGCCGCCTCAATCGCCAACCGCAACCGACACAGCTGCGGAACGAACATCGCGAGGCGCCGCCGGAGCGACACAAGCCGTCAGGGTTGCGGCGGCGCAGGACGATCGGCGCCATGTCTGAAGATCGCGACGATCTGACGGCCGATTTCGGCGGCCGTCAGCCGCCCTTCCACGAACCAGGCGCCGACATTGTTCAGAAGGCTCAACAGCAGAATGCGCAAGATGCGGCGATCGACACGCGGGTCGAGCGGAAGGTCGCGCACGAGGCTTGCAAATATCAGCTCGAATTCGTCGCGCTTGGCGACTAGGCGTGTTCTCATCTCGGCGGGCGCCGCCCGGAAATCATTCATGAGCGGCATGGTCACCGAATTGAGGTCGAGCTGAATTTCAAGCAGGCGGATGGAAGCCGCTTCGAGCCGCTCCCAGGGATCGGCGTGATCCGCCACGGCTTCGGCGATAAGATCGGCGGCGCTCTGCAGCGCGAGATCGTGCACCTCCAGAAAGAGCTCCTCTTTCGAGTGGAAATGATGATAGAGCGAGCCGCTGAGCATGCCGACCTGCCCGGCGATGTCGCGCATCGAAGTGGCGCGAAATCCGCGTTCGCGGAAAAGCGTGGCGGCGGCTTCGATGATTTCGAGGCGGCGCGAGCTGGCGTTGCCCTTGAAAATCTTGTGTCTCGGGGCTGCCCCTGACGTCTTCGACGCGACATTCGCGTTACTTCGCATAAGGTTCACTCCAGAACGCGATTCTGGCGAAGCGGCTGCTGCGAAATCTTCGTCTGTCGCATCGACCGAACTGCCTTGCCCTCGATCAGCTGAGCGCTTTCATCAAGTCCGGGACAATCTGGAAGAGATCGCCGACGAGGCCATAATCCGCGACCTGAAAAATCGGCGCTTCCTCGTCCTTGTTGATCGCGACGATCACCTTGGAATCCTTCATGCCGGCGAGATGCTGAATGGCGCCGGAGACGCCTATGGCGACATAGAGATCGGGCGCCACGATCTTGCCGGTCTGGCCGACCTGCAGATCGTTTGGGGCGTAACCTGCATCGACCGCCGCGCGGCTCGCGCCAACCGCTGCCCCCAGCCTGTCGGCGAGCGGAAAGATAAGCTCCTTGAACTTTTCTTCCGAGCCGAGGCCGCGTCCGCCCGAGACGACGATCCGGGCCGAGGAGAGTTCAGGACGCTCGTTCTTCGACAGAGCCTCGCCGACGAAACTCGATTGGGAAGGCGCTGAGGCTACGGGCGCGATTTCAATCGGCGCCGAGCCGCCTTCGCCCGCGGCCGGAAAGGAGGCCGTCCGCACCGTCAGAACCTTCTTCGCGTCATTCGTCTGGACGGTCTGGATCGCATTGCCCGCATAGATCGGCCGCTCGAAAGTGTCGGGGGCGAGGATCTTCGTCACGTCCGAGACTTGCGCCACGTCGAGGAGAGCGGCGACGCGAGGCAGAATGTTCTTGCCCGACGCTGTCGCCGGCGCCACGACAGCGTCATAGGGCGGGGCGAGCGAGACGATGAGGGCCGCGACCGGCTCGGCGAGCTGATGGGCGAGGCTCGGATCTTCGGCGAGCAGCACTTTGGCCGCGCCCTGGAGTTTCGCCGCGGCTTCAGCCGCCTCACGGCAATTGTCGCCGCTGACGAGAATATGAACCTCGCCGCCGACGGCAAGGGCTGCGGTCAGGGCCTTTGCGGTGGCGTCGCTAAGACCCCCCGCGTCATGTTCGGCAAGGAGCAGAGTCGTCATGAACCTTCATCCTTTGGGCGTTTATGCTTTGGGCCTTAATCTGCAAACCGCGTGACGCCGCTTGCGCGGGCGGCGGCATGGAGCGTCATTCCGGCTCACATCGCCGCCGCTTCATTCTTCAATTTGCTGACGAGGTCGGCCGCTGAGGCGACTTTGACGCCGGCCTTGCGCGTCGGCGGCTCGACGGTTTTCAGCACCTTGAGGCGCGGCGTGACGTCGACGCCATAGTCTTTCGGCGTTTTCATTTCGATCGGCTTTTTCTTGGCCTTCATGATGTTGGGCAGGGAGGGATAGCGCGGCTCGTTGAGACGCAAATCGGTCGTCGCGATCGCGGGCAGCGTGAGCCGGAGAGTCTGAAGGCCGCCGTCGACCTCGCGCGTTACGTCGACGCTTGCGTCATTGACCTCGATCTTCGAGGCGAATGTCCCTTGGGGCCAGCCGAGGAGCGCGGCGAGCATCTGGCCGGTCTGATTGCAGTCGTCGTCGATTGCCTGCTTGCCGAGGATGACGAGGCCAGGATTTTCCTGTTTTGCGATCTCGCGCAGGATTTTCGCGACCGCCAGCGGCTCCACGGTCTCCTCCGTCTCGACGAGAATGCCGCGGTCGGCGCCTACGGCGAGCGCCGAGCGAAGCGTTTCCTGCGCCTTGGCCGGGCCGATCGAAACGACGACGACTTCCTCCGCCTTGCCCGCCTCCTTGATGCGCAGCGCTTCCTCGACGGCGATTTCGTCGAAGGGATTGGTCGACATTTTCACATTGGCGAGGTCGACGCCGCTGCCGTCGGATTTAACCCTGACCTTGATGTTGAAGTCGATCACCCGCTTCACAGGCACAAGGATCTTCATGGTTCGTGACCTCTTTTCAAAATGACTCTCCGACAAAGAACCGGCCGAACGTCGCTTGTCCGATCAAAACGAGGCGGCGTCCGGCTCCATCAGAGTCGTCGCGCCCGCCTCGATGATCTGGCCGAGCGAGACGGTTTGCGGCAGGATCCGGGCAAAGAAAAACCCCGCGAGGGCGATCTTGCGCCGGTGCAGCGGCGTCGCGGCGGCGCCCTTCGCCAGCGCATGGACGGCAATTGAGAGCGGCCCCGAGCGTTCGAGCGCTCACATATTGGGATAATTGGGACCGCCGCCTCCCTCCGGCGGAACCCAGGTGATGTTCTGGGCGGGATCCTTGATATCGCACGTCTTGCAGTGGACGCAGTTCTGCGGGTTGATCACGAAGCGCGGATCGGCCTTCGCCGCCTCGTCCCCATAAACGACTTCGTAGACGCCGGCCGGACAGTAGAGGCGCGCTGGCTCGCCATAGAGCGGCAGGTTCTTGTCGATCGGAATGTCTGGGTCGGCAAGCCGCAGATGGCAGGGCTGGTCTTCCGCATGAGCGACATTCGCCACAAAGACCGACGACAATCGATCGAAAGTCAGAACGCCGTCAGGTTTCGGATAGGTCAGCGGCGCGACCTGGTCGAGCCTTTTCAGGCAGGCATGATCGGGGCCGCCGTGCGAAAGCGTGCCGAACGGCGAGACGCCGATAAGCGCGTTGAGCCACATGTCGACGCCGCCGAGCGCCACGCCGGCCACAGCGCCAAAGCGCGACCACAGCGGCTTGACGTTGCGCACCGGGCGAAGATCGCGCCCTATGGAGGACGAGCGCCAGCCGTCCTCATAGGCCTGAAGCACGGGAGACGGAGCCGGAGAGCCGAGCGCCTCGACAATCGCCTTCGCCGCCAGCATGCCCGAGGCAATCGCGTTATGGCTTCCCTTGATGCGCGGCACATTGACGAAACCGGCTGCGCAACCGATCAGCGCGCCGCCGGGAAAGACGAGCTTCGGCACGGATTGCCAGCCGCCCTCGGTCAGCGCGCGTGCGCCATAGGAAAGACGCCGGCCGCCGTCGAACGTCGCGCGGATCGCCGGGTGGGTCTTGAATTTCTGGAACTCGTCGAAAGGCGAGAGCGTCGGATTCTCATAGTTGAGATGCACCACGAAGCCGACGGCGACAAAATGGTCGTCGAAATGATAGAGGAACGAGCCTCCCCCGGTGCGGTTGTCGAGCGGCCAGCCGAAGGAATGCTGGACGAGGCCGGGCTCGAAGTGTTCGTCCCGAACCTGCCAGATCTCCTTGAGCCCAATGCCGAATTTTTGCGGCTCGCGGCCGGCCGAGAGGTCGAAGCGGTCGATCAGCTGTTTCGACAGGCTGCCCCGCGCGCCTTCCGCGAACAAGGTATATTTCGCGCGTAATTCTATGCCGCGCGTCAGATCGGAGCGTGGCTCGCCAGTCCTGTCTATCCCCATGTCGCCGGTTGCTATGCCGGCGACCTCGCCCTGGTCGCCATAAAGAACTTCCGTCGCCGCAAAGCCGGGATAGATCTCGACGCCGAGCGCTTCCGCCTTCGTCGCGAGAAACCGCGTCACATTGGCCAGCGACCCGACGAAATTGCCGTGATTGTCCATCAGTTTGGGCATTATGACGTTGGGCAGGCGAAAGGCCTTGCCCGAGGTCAGAAAGAGAAATTGATCCTTCGTGACTTCGGTCCGCAGCGGCCGCTCGGAATCCACCCGCCAGTCTGGCAGCAGCGCATCGAGACCGCAGGGGTCGATCACTGCGCCCGAAAGGATATGGGCGCCGACCTCCGAGCCCTTTTCGACGATGATGACGGAAATCTCCGTCGAGGCTTCGGCGGCCAATTGCTTGAGATGGATAGCGGCCGCAAGTCCCGCGGGGCCGGCGCCGACAATCACGACGTCGAATTCCATCGCCTCCCTGTCGGTCACGTCTGTGCCCAAACCGCGCTCCCGTCCGCGAAACAAGCGATTGTTTGGTATAACTGACAGGGGCTGGACCGTCAACATCGGCGAGCACGATGCCTCGAGGACAATATTCCCTGATCATGCAAAGCAATCCAGAACAGGCCCTGTCGTGCGTCGCTCAGCGCTGACTGACAGCCCACCGCCAATGTCGCTTTTTCGCCATGACTGAAGCCGACGATCAGCTCGAGGCTTCGTGACGAAATCGCCATCAGACGAGCCGCGCGTGGCGTTGGCGGCTCTGCACAAAGGTCCGGAAATCATGCCGATTTTGAATGCGTGGGCGCAACGACTCCGGACGTTCAGCGGCCTTTGCGGCGGAGCCGCTTCCGTCATGGCGACGATGACGCCATTGGCGGCGTCTCAGGGCTTGGACGCAGTGGCGGCGCCCGACGTCAAGCCGCTTTCCGCCCTGCTCGCGCTGACCTCCCAAGGCGAGCCGCCGCCCGCTTCGAGCTCATCGGCTCCATCCACCCCTTCCCCCCAAAGTCAGCCGGCGGCGCCGTCGCCTCCTCCGGTTTCATCGACGGAAAATCCGGGCGCTGCGCCGCCCCAAATCGACAAGAAGGACAACAAGGAAGAAGGCATTCCCGCGACCGTGGTGGACGAGCGGCAGCTTGAAAGCGTCCTCGGCAAGAACGTTGTCAGCGCCAGCGGCGAGAACATGGGACGCATCGTCGACATTATGGTCGACCACGCCGGCGAGACGCGCGCGGCCATTATAGATTTCGGCGGCTTTCTCGGCGTCGGCACACGCAAGATCGCGGTGGACTGGCGCCTCGTCCATTTCGCGTCGAGCGGCCAGGCCGACAATATCACAGTGGATCTGACCGGTAATCAATTGAGGGCGGCGCCGATCTATAAACAGGGCGAACCGATGGTCGTGCTCGGCCGCCCCGGCGAGGCGCATTGACGGCCGGCTCAAAGGGTCGCCGAACGAACTCGTCGATCAAAGATGCGTTCTCACGGCGGATCGGAGAGCGGATGCAACATGACGGCCGCCGACAGGATGTCGATTGGGCTGAGGTCCGCCCGAAGCGCGATTCGCCTCCGACGCCTTCCCGCCGGAGCCTGCGCGGACTCGACTGGTTCGTCTTCTTCGTTGCCGACGTTCAGACGGGGTTTGGCGCCTTCGTCGCGGTCTACCTCACCGCAGAGAAGTGGACGCAGGTCGACATCGGCCTCATCCTGACGATCGGGAGCCTTGTCAGCCTTGCGGCGCAAATTCCAGGCGGGGCCATTGTCGACGCCGTGCGCTCGATCCGCTGGGCCGCCGCCTCGGCAGTCGTCGCCATCGGCACAAGTGCATTCACCCTCGCCGCGTGGCCGATCTTCGGAGTGGTCCTTGTCTCGCGGATCGTGCACGCGATCGCAAGCTGCGTGCTGGGCCCGGCAATGGCGGCGATCAGCCTCGGCCTTGTCGGCCGCAGCGGCATAGCCCAACGCCTCGGCCGAAATGCGTCCTTCGCCTCCGTGGGAACCGGTCTCGCCGCGGCCGGAATGGGGGCGTTCGGCTACTATCTGTCGAACCAGGCGGTTTTCTTCCTCGCGGCCGGGATGGCCGGGCCGGCCCTGGTTGCGCTCCACCAGATACCGGCAAGTGAAATCAATCCAGCCAGAGCCCATGGCGGCGCTGCGCGCTCCGCCCCTTCCGACGTCGCATCGGGCTTGCGTCTGCTCCTCGCCAATCGCGCGCTGCGCATCTTCGCGGGATGCGTCATTCTTTTCCATCTCGCCAACGCCGCCATGCTGCCGCTCGCCGCCAGCATGGTCACGTTGCGATCGAGCCGGTCGGCGACGATCCTCGTCGCGACCGCGATTGTCGCGCCGCAATTCATCGTCGCTATTTTATCGCCATGGGTCGGTCGCGGAGCGCAGCAATGGGGGCGCAAGCCCCTCCTCGTCCTTGGCTTCGGCGCGCTGGCGATTCGCGCTATCCTATTCACACTGGTCGTGGACCCGCATCTCCTTGTCCTCGTGCAGCTTCTCGACGCGATTTCCGCCGCCGCGCTCGGTGTGCTGGTCCCTCTCACCATCGCGGACCTTTCCCGCAACACAGGACATTTCAATCTGGCGCAGGGAATGGTCGGCTGCGCGGTCGGCGTCGGCGCCGCGATCAGCACCACGCTAATGGGCTATCTGAGCGATCATTTCGGCAGCCACATGGCGTTCTTGACCATGGCGGCTGTCGCCGCCGCCGCATTTGCGGCAGTGTTGTTCGCCATGCCGGAAACGCGTCCGGATGCGAATGACGTGTGAGGCGGGCCCAGTCACACAGATGCGATTTTCCGTCGCGGCGAAGCGGCGTCGATCAATTTCCGATAGAGCGCGAGATATTGCTCAGCCATCCGACGCGCCGTGAACCGCTCGTCAAATCGCTTTCTGACGGCCGCGCGCGACACGCCCGCCAATCCGCGTATGGCGCCGACCGCGCTCGTCTCGTCTTCGACGACGAAACCAGTCAAGCCGTCCTCGACAATTTCTGGAACCGAGCCGCGATTGAACGCAATCACTGGCGCGCCGCACGCCATCGCTTCGATCATGACGAGGCCGAAAGGCTCCGGCCAATCGATCGGCGCGAGCAGCGCGATTGCCCCACTCAGGAATTCCGGCTTTTGTGCGTCGCTGATTTCGCCGATGAACTCGACATGCGGTTTGCTGAGGAGCGGGCGGATGACGTCGTCGAAATAATCGCGGTCGGCCGCGTCGACTTTTGCCGCAATTTTAAGTGGAAGGCCGCAACGCTCGGCAATGCGAACGGCGCGGTCAACCGCTTTCTCGGGCGAGATGCGGCCGAGGAACGCCAGATAAGAGGGCTCTACAGGCTGAGGCGTGAGAAGATTTTTCGGCAGGCCATGATGAACCGTTCCCACCCAGTTTGCGTGCGAGGCCGGTCGGCGCTGCGCAGTAGAGATCGACGCCAGCGGAATGGATGAGAAGGTCGCGAACATCGGTTGATGCTCCGGCAGATCGAGTCGTCCATGCAAGGTCGTCACGAATGGGGTGGGTTGCCGCGACATCAAGGAAAAGGGGTAATAATCAAGATGGAAATGCAGCAGATCGAAGTCTTTCGCGCGGCGATAGACCTGCTCGATCATCATCATATGTAGAGCGTTTGGATCGCGCACCGAACCGTCGAGTCTGAGCGCCCTCGGCCACATCGGCTCGAGCCGCGCGCTCGTTACGGAGTCTCCGCTGGCGAAGAGCGTGACGTCGTGTCCTAAAGCGACGAGCTCTTCGGTGAGCCACGAGATGACTCGTTCTGTGCCGCCGTACAGTTTGGGTGGGACCGCCTCAGTCAGCGGCGAAATTTGGGCTATGCGCAAGCGTCTGATCTCCGCAATCCAAAAGGTTGCGCCAGCCTATCCGGCGCTTTCGATCGAATTGAGACAGGCGACCGACAAGAGCAGAAAACCACGCCTTCACGCCAAATTGAAATCGGCCACGCCGCTCAGGACTGAAGCTTCGCGACGGCGAAAAGGACCGGCCAAACTTTACGCCCAATTTCAATTCACGGTTGGTCGTTGATGGACGAGCTCAGTCTCTACGCAAACCGGCCCCTGGCGTTTTTCGGACGCTATATCCGGACGCTGCGCCTCTCGCACGCGGCCATTCTCGCGGCCGTCTTGGCCGCGGTCGGCTTTTCGGTCAGCACGCAATATGGCGTCAAGCGCCTCGTCGATGCGCTGTCGGCGGGACCGCAGAGCGGCGGCGCCTCGGCGGCGTTTTTCCTCGTGCTCTTTTTCATCGCGGCCGACAATCTCATGTGGCGCGTCGCAAGCTGGATCGCGGCCCACACGTTCGTTCAAGTCACCGGCGATTTGCGCGCCGATCTTTTCCGGCACTTGACCGGCCACGCGCCGAGCTATTTCGCCAAACGGCTGCCCGGCGTGCTGACGAGCCGGATCACCGCCACATCGAACGCCGTCTTCACCATCGAGAATATGTTTGTCTGGAACGTGCTGCCGCCATGCGTCGCGACCATCGGCGCGATCCTATATCTCGCCACAGTCAGCGTCGCCATGGCTGCTTCCCTGGCCATTGTCGCCGGGCTCGCCGTCGTCGCTATTTTTCGCATCGCCGCCGCCGGAAAACCGCTGCACCATGATTACGCCGACAAGGCGGCGGCGGTCGACGGCGAGATGGTCGACGTCGTCGGCAATATCGCCCTCGTGAAAGCGTTCTGCGGGCTTGCACGTGAGCATCGCCGCTTCAGCGCCACAGTCGGCGAGGAGTTGACCGCTCGCCGGCGCAGTCTGCTCTATCTCGAAAGACTGCGGCTGATGCACGCCACAGTAACCGTGCTCTTGATGATCGGCCTGCTTGCCTGGGCGGTCCAACTCTGGCGGCATGGGGTCGCGACCGCCGGCGACGTCATCCTCGTGTGCACGCTTGGAATCTCGGTTCTCAGCGCGACGCGCGATCTCGCCGTCGCCCTTGTCGACGTCACGCAGCACATGGCGCGCCTTTCTGAGGCCCTCGCCACATTGTTGTCGGAGCACGAGCTGCGCGACCATCCGCATGCCGCCGCGCTCGTTCCCGGGGGGGCCCGAGTCCTGTTCGAGAATATTTCTTTTCGTTACCCCGAAGGCCGGCAGGTTTTTAAAGACTTCAGTCTCGCCCTGGAGCCAGGCCAGCGGGTCGGGCTCGTCGGCCGCTCGGGCGGCGGCAAATCCACGCTGATCGCCCTGCTGCAGCGGTTCTACGATCTGGATGCGGGCCGCATCCTGATCGACGGGCAGGATATCTGCCGAGCGACGCAAGCGAGCCTCGGGCAGGCTATCGCGATCGTGCCGCAGGACACCGCGCTGTTCAACCGATCGTTGATGGAGAACATTCGTTACGGACGTCCGGAGGCGACGGACGACGAAGTCTGGGAGGCGGCCATCGCGGCGCGATGCCGCCCCTTTATTCAAAATCTGCCGGCGGGACTCGACACGATTGTCGGCGACCGCGGCGCCAAGCTGTCGGGAGGGCAACGTCAACGTGTGGCGATCGCCCGCGCCTTCTTGAAGAACTCGCCGATCCTGCTGCTCGACGAGGCGACGTCCGCTCTCGACAGCGAATCCGAAGAAGCGATCCGCGGGGCGCTGGCGCGTCTCATGCACGGACGAACCGTCATCGCGATCGCGCATCGCCTGTCGACGCTGCGAAGTTTCGATCGGATCATCGTCTTGCGCAATGGAGAGCTTGTGCAGGATGGAGATCCCGAGCGTCTGATGCAAACGGACGGGCCCTATCGCGCCCTTGTCATGCAGGAAATGAGCCGTCTCGCCGAACAGGCCGCCTGAGGCCGCCGGGCGGTGTAGCCATGGCAAAGAGCTCAGGGCGTTGTTGCCGAAGCGATGAGCAAAAGCGGATTTGGCGCGTGACGCGCCCAGCCCGCTTCCGACACCATGAGATCGAGCGCGAGGCTTGCGAGATCGTCGGCAAACGGATCGAGCTCCATGTCTACTTTCTGGTACAGCATCTTGGCGTAGGCGCGGCATTCGTTGCAAGTTTCCGCTTTGACAGCGCCGCCGGCCCCTTCGATCTCCCGCGTCGCCGTCGAGCGCGATTCGCCGCAGACGACGCATAGGGCGCGCACATAATTCCAGGCGGTCGAGCACAAGGAGCAATAAAGGTAGCGCGCGCCGGGCGTCTGACCGCTCGCCGTGATGAGGCCGGCGACCGGCGTCGAACCGCAGGAGGGGCAAAGACCGCGTTGTGGCAGCAGCCGCAAGGAGGCGGCGGGCAAGGCGGCGGCGAGATGGGTGAAATAGACTTGCAACGCGGCCGCGACGTAAAGCGCGGGGCCCGCATTGTCGGGTGCGACGGACCCTCGAAGGAAGGTGTCGGCGAGCGTCTCAAGGGCGTCAGGCGGGCTCGCCCGCAGGCGCTTCATCACGTTCCGCGCCGGCTCACGGCTTGTGACGGCGCTCAGCTCTTCTAGCATTGCGGCGAGCCCGTCCCGCCAAACGGAGCTGCGGCGATGGCCGTCGGCGGCGAGCGGCGGCATGCGCGCTTCGACCGAGCGCTCCACAGCGGCCGCCTCGACGCCCGCAAGCGAGGACAGCGCAGCGGCGGCGACATGCTGAGCGCGCGAAAGCTGCGCCATGAAGAGCAGCCAATCGCGCATGGGACTCGTCGCCGCCAAAGCTTCGAGCCGAGCCGCCGTGCGGGAAAACCGCGTCGCGGGATCAGGCAGGATCAGCGGCTGCGGCGCCGTCACGCCGCCGAGCGGATCGCCGATCCATCCGCCCTTCGGCGCGACCTCTCCCTGCCTCATCTGGAGCGCCCCTTCGCACAAGACTCATCCGCTGAACTCATGTCCGCGGTCTTGGCCCGGGCGAGCCGGTCTCTGCAAGATCGCGCAGCCATTTGCGGTGGTGCCGCCAAGCCCAGCCCGGCGTGACCCAGCCTTGTGTCATGGCGCGCATCGAGCCTCTGACCCAGATCGCCGCATAAACATGGACGATCCAGACGATGATCGCGACGGCCGCCGCGAGCGTGTGGACGAGCGCGGCGACGCGCTGCGTGCCGATCGTCGTCGCGTCCGAGAAGTAGACATCCCAAATCAACAGTCCGCTGACGAACAGCGTGGGCACAAGCAAGGTCATCGCCCAGAACACGCCCTTTTGACCGGGGTTCAGGCGTCCGACTTCGGGGATTTCCTCCTCCTCGTTCCTGAGCACGTGTCTGCTCGCCTTGAGCCATGCGAGGTCGTCGGCGTTCCACAGATCGTCGCGCCAGAATTGGATGAACAACCCGGCATAGCTGAAGAGAAGCACGATGCCGATCCAGGGATGGATGGCGCGCGCCCATTGGCCGCCGCCGAACAGTCCCGACAGGAAGTAGAGCATCGGGTGGAACATGGAGAGGCCGGACAACAGCAAGAGGACAAAGCAGCCGGCTGTGATCCAATGATTGATCCGCTCGCTCGCGGCGTAGCGGATCAGCATTCCTTTCGGATAGGTCATGGCGCGTTATCCAGTATGGAGCAGGTCCTTGGCTTCCGCCTCGTCTTTCGCTTCGACTTCGTTCGGGCCGACGGACATCCAATGGAAGAATCCGGCCATCGCGGCGAAGGCCATGCCGGCAAGAGCGATCGGCTTGAACGCGCCTTTCCAGGTCGAGACAAGCGGACTGATCTGCGGATTGTCGGGCAGGCCCGCATAGAGCGACGGCCTATCGGCATGATGGAGGACATACATCACATGCGTGCCGCCGACGCCCTGGGGATCGTAGAGTCCGGCGTTGGCGAAGCCGCGCGTTTTGAGCTCCTCTACCCGTTCGCCGGCCCAATGCGTCATATCCTGCTTCGAGCCGAACAGGATCGCGCCGGTCGGACAGGCCTTGACGCAGGCGGGCTCGAGGCCGACCCCCACCCTGTCCGAGCAAAGCGTGCACTTATAGGATTTGTGATCGACCTTGCTGATGCGCGGAATGTTGAACGGGCACCCCTTTACGCAATAGCCGCAGCCGATGCAATTCTCGCTGATGAAATCGACGATGCCATTGGCGTATTGCACGATCGCGCCAGGGGCCGGGCACGCTTTCAGACAGCCGGGATCCTCGCAGTGCATGCAGCCGTCCTTGCGGATCAGCCATTCGAAATCGCCCTTGTCATTGTCCCATTCGGTGAATCGCATCAGCGTCCAGGCGGCAGGCTCGAGGTCGGGCGGATTGTTGTAGGATCCTTCGAAGCTTCCGATCTCGGGGCGCAGATTGTTCCACTCCATGCAGGCGGCCTGGCAGGCCTTGCAGCCGATGCAGCGGGTCACGTCGATCAGCTTTGCGACTTCCTGCTCGTGGCTGCGCACCGAGGGCGGGGTCAAGGTCGAAGCCGACCGCCGGATAATGTCCTGGGACTGAAGGTCTGACATCGGCTCGCGCTCCTTCAGGCGACTGGCCCGCTCGCCTTCTCAAGGTTGACGAGAAAGGCTTTGAATTCAGGCGTTTGCGTGTTGGCGTCGCCGACCGAGGGCGTCAAGGTGTTGGCGCCGTAGCCCTTGCGGGCCAAACCGGTGAAGCCCCAATGAATAGGCACGCCGATCACATGGGTCGGCTTGCCGTCGACCAGCATCGGCTTGATTCTCTTCGTCACATAGGCCTTGCAGACGATCGCCCCACGCTTTGAGAAGACGCGCACCCAGCCTCCCTGCGCGACGCCCTTTTCCTTGGCGAGCTGCTCGCCAATTTCGACGAACTCCTCCGGCTGCAGGATCGTACTGATCAACGTATGCTTGGTCCAATAGTGGAAGTGCTCGGTGAGCCGGTAGGTCGTCGCGACATAGGGGAAATCGGCAGAGGTCCCAAAGGCTGCGCGATCGTCGGCGAACACGCGCGCCGCGGGGTTGTTGCGCACCTTCGGGTGCAGCAGGTTTTCAGTCGGCGACTCGAACGGCTCGTAATGTTCGGGGAACGGACCCTCGGCCATCTGGTCCCGCGCAAAGAGCCGCCCCAGGCCTTCGTCGTTCATGATGAAGGGGCCAACTCCATCTGAGGGCTTCGCGGCGGGCGCGTAATCGGGCACGTCTATGCCCGTCCATTGGCTGCCGTTCCACTGGACGAGCGGCTTCGCCGGGTTCCACGCCTTGCCGTTGAGGTCTGCGCCGGCGCGATTGTACATAATGCGCCGGTTGGCCGGCCACGCCCAGGCCCAGTTCGGCGCAATGCCCTGCTCGCGCGGATCGGTCGCGTCGCGCCGCGCCATCTGATTGCCCTTCTCGGTGTAGCAGCCCGAAAAGATCCAGCAGCCGCTCGCGGTCGAGCCGTCGTCGCGCAGCTGCGCGAAGCCGTCGAGCAGCCGCCCGGCTTTCACCGTCACCGCGCCCGTGTCGTCCTTGAGGTCGACGAGGGCCTTGCCGTTCATCTCCTTCGCCAGTTCCTCGGGGTCGGGGTCAATCGGATCGGTGTAGGCCCAGGTCAGGGCGAGGATTGGATCTGGAAATGCGCCGGCATCCTTGCGATACATCTCGCGCATGCGGTGGTAAATTTGCGACATGATCCAGATGTCGGATTTGGCGTCGCCCGGCCCGTTGGCGGCCTTCCAGTGCCATTGCAGCCAGCGCGCCGAATTGACCAGCGAACCGTTCTCCTCGGCAAAGCACGTCGTCGGCAGCTGGAACACTTCCGTCGCAATCGAGGCCGGATCCGACGGGTTCTGCGGCCCGAAATTCTGCCAGAACCGCGACGTCTCGGTGTCGAGCGGATCCATGACGACAAGGAATTTCAGCTTGCCTAGGCCGCGGCGGATCTTGCCCTTGTCCGGGAAGGCCTGCAACGGATTGAAGCCCTGGCAGATGTAGCCGTTGAGCTTGCCTTGATTCATCATCTCGAAGGCGCGGATGATGTCGTAGCCGCCGGAATCGAGTTTGGGCAGGAAGTCATAGGCCCAATTGTTGTCCGCACGCGCGGCGTCGCCGTAAATCGCCTTCTGGAAGCTGACGAAGAACTTCGGGTAATTGCGCCAATAGCTGATTTGTCCGGGGCGCAGGGGCTTATACTGCCGGGTCTCGATGTATTTTTGGTAAGTCGACTCGCTGTCTTTCGGCAGGGTCATATAGCCCGGCATCAGATTCGAGAGCAATCCAACGTCGGTGAGCCCTTGAATGTTGGAGTGACCGCGCAGGGCGTTCATGCCTCCGCCGGCGACGCCGATGTTGCCGAGCAGAAGCTGCACCATCGCCATCGCGCGGATATTCTGGGAGCCGACCGAATGCTGCGTCCAGCCGAGCGCGAACATGCTCGTCAGCGCCTTGTCCGGCGCCGCGGTGGTCGCGACCAATTCGCAGACCGCAAGAAATTTCTCCTGCGGCGTGCCGCAAATGCGCGAGACCATTTCCGGCGTGTAGCGAGCGACATGGGTGCGCAGGAGATTGATCACGCAGCGCGGGTCGGTCCAGGTATCGTCCGCTTTCGCGTAGCCCTGATCGTCGAGCGCATAGTTCCAGCTCGACTTGTCGTAGCTGTGGCTCTCTTCCTTATAGCCGGTGAACAATCCGTCTTCGAAGGCGAAGCCGTCCTTCACGATCAGGCTGGCGTTGGTGTAGGCGCGCACATATTCCTTCTGGATGGCGTCCTTCTCCAAAAGGTAGCGGATCACGCCGTTGAGGAAGGCGATGTCGGTTCCCGGCCGGATCGGAACGTGCATGTCGGCGACTGAAGCCGTGCGCGTGAAGCGCGGATCGACCACCACAAGCTTGGCGTTGTTCTCGATCTTCGCTTCAATGACCCACTTGAAGCCGCAAGGATGCGCCTCGGCCGCATTGCCGCCCATGACCAGCACGACATTGGCGTTCTTGATGTCCTGCCAGGTGTTGGTCATTGCGCCGCGCCCGAATGATGGGGCCAAACTGGCCACCGTCGGGGCGTGTCAGACTCTTGCTTGATTATCGAAGACCAGCATTCCCAATGAGCGCACGACCTTCCAGGTGACATAGGCCGTTTCGTTCGAGGACGCCGAGGCCGCTAGCATGCCGGTCGAGAGCCAGCGATTGACCGTGTCGCCCTTGTCGTTCTTGGCGATGAAATTGGCGTCACGGTCCTGCTTCATCAAGGTCGCGATGCGGTCGAGCGCAAAATTCCACGACACTTCTTTGAATTCGGCGGCGCCGGGCGCCCGATATTTTGGAACCTTCAGCCGTGTCGGCGCATGAACGTAGTCGAGCAGCGCGGCGCCCTTGGGGCACAGCGTTCCGCGATTGACCGGGTGGTCCGGATCCCCCTCGATGTGGATGATGTTCGACTTCGCATTTTTCGCGCGGTCGCCCATGCTGTAGACCAAGAGCCCGCAGGCGACCGAGCAATAGGTGCAGGTGTTGCGGGTTTCGGTCGCCGCCGTGAGTTTGAACGGCCGCACCGCCGCAGCCAGCGCCTCGCCGTCAGCGCCGAACCCCAATGCGCCAATGCTGGACGCGGCAAGTCCAGCGGCGGTGAGCTTGATGAATCCACGCCTGCTCAAATCCATGGCGGTGCGCTCCTGCAACCGAGCTTGAACTTGATCGCCATTCTAAGTTATCGGCCGAGTTCATACTAGACAATATGCCGCACGGTCACAAATGAATTTGAACTCTTTTTGAACACAATCGCCGATATCGGGAAATTTCGACGCCTTCGATACCTAAGGCGTCGCCATGTGCTGCGACCCGGCGACTTGCGAGCGGCTTTGGCTCGCTCGGCGGCGCGCCTATATGATCGGCCCGATGCAGGCACACGGGCTTGACCGTTCCCCCTTTAAGCGCTCTGTTCAACGAGGCCTCGCACGAAAGAGCGTTCACATGTCTCAGACCTCTGTGCGGCTGACGAGCCTTGCCCATGGCGGCGGCTGCGGCTGCAAGCTCGCGCCCTCGGTGCTGCAAGACCTTCTCAGAGATCAGCCTGAAACGGCGCCTTGCGCGCAACTTCTCGTCGGGACGGAAACGGGAGATGACGCCGCCGTCTGGCAGCTTGACGATGAGCATTGCGTGATCGCCACCACCGATTTTTTCATGCCAATGGTCGACGATCCGCGCGACTTCGGCCGCATCGCAGCGGCGAACGCTCTCTCTGACGTTTACGCCATGGGCGGCAAGCCGATCATGGCCCTCGCTATTTTGGGAATGCCACTCAACAAGCTGCCGGTCGAGACCGTGCGCGCCATTTTGGAAGGCGGCGCCTCATTGTGCGCCGAAGCGGGCGTCCGCGTCGCCGGAGGGCATTCGATCGACTCGCCGGAGCCCATCTACGGCCTCGCCGTGATCGGCCTATGCCGGCCTCAGGATGTTCGCCGCAATTGCGGCGCAAGACCCGGCGACGCCCTGCTGCTCACCAAGGGCCTTGGAATCGGCGTCTATTCCGCGGCCTTCAAGAAAGGCGCGCTGCCTCAAGAGGCCTACCACGAGATGATGGCGTCGACGACGCTGCTAAACCGCGTTGGCGCGGCGCTGGGACGCGATCCGGACGTGCACGGGATGACGGACGTGACGGGCTTCGGCCTGTTGGGCCATGGCCTGGAAATGGCCCGCGGAGGAAACGTCACGCTCGAGATCGCATTCGCGCGCATCCCGCTCCTGTCGCAGGCGCAGACGCTTGCCGAGCAAGGCTTTGCAACCGGCGCTTCGGCGCGCAATTGGGCGAGCTATTGCGAGGCGGCGGTCCTGCCGCATGACGCGCCGGAGTGGCGACGTACGTTGCTTGCCGATCCGCAGACGTCGGGCGGCCTGCTCGTCGCTTGCGCGCCATCGCGCGCCGAAGAGATCCGCGCCCAAATCGAGGCCGCGGGCTTTCCCCGCGCCAGCATTATCGGCTCGGTCGAAGCGGGCCCGCCGCACGTACGGATCATCTGAACGCCGCGCGCCTGAAGCAAGCAAGCGCCGGCGAAGGAGAGCGGGAGTCGAACCCACCTGAGACAGTCTTCCTGCCCCACTCGGATTTGAAGTCCGAACGCCCCACCAGGGACGATTCTCCTCCATGCGCGCGTGTCTGCGCGGGCCTTTGGCAAGACCCAATTGGCCTCCCGGCCTTGGGCGCAACAGCCTATATCTTTTTCGCGCGGCAGTTCCAATCAAACCACGGAGGCCGCGAACAAGTCCAGACGGCGCGCATCGACGCGGCGCAGATCGCCGCGTCGCAAGGTGACGCCGTGGCGGTCAAAAAATTCGAGTATCTGGATGGCCACCTTGCGGCCGTTGGCGAGGCAGTCGCGAAATTCGGCGGCGGTGAACTCATGACTCGTCGCGCGCGAGGATAGATCGGAAATGATCATCGCCATTTCATAAATAGTCGGACGCAGAAAGAAATGATCGTGCGCCACCTCATCGACAAACCCCATGCGGCTGGCGACTTTGAGAATTCGCCTTGTCTCCGCTTCCGGCAACCCCGTCGAGGCGGAGATGTCGCGAACGCGCGGAGGCCGGAATCGCTCCGCGCCGTCGAGCATAGGCGCAATGGCTTTCCAGGCCGCTTCGTCCTTCGCCGAGAGCCGCGCCACATGGCTCGCGAGGCGAACGAACGCGCCGGCGAGCGCAATGTCGCCGCCCTGCGCGAGGGTTTGCAAGGCGGCCAGAAACACAGGCCCCGGCAGGCGAGGCTCCAGCATCATCCGCAATTTTTCTCGGCCGACGCCCTGCAGATCCGGATTTTCGGCGTGAAACTCGGCGAGGCGCCGCTTGAGGCCGGAGACGAAGTTTTTCCAGCGAGCCCGCGAGATCGCGATCTTCGAGGCTCGTTCCCGCAGAAGAACAACCCCGAGCTCGTCGGAGAGCCTCTCCGTCTGAGCGGCAGACATCGCGCGATCGCGCGCGAAACGAGCAAGATCATGCGCGTAAGGCGGCGCGTCGAGCAGCGCTGCAAAAGAGGCGTCGGCGTCGGCGAGCGCGAGCGCCTCGCGCTGCGCGCGTCGCTCGGGGGTACGGCGGCGTCTCGCCTCGGGACGCAGATCGATGAAGCGGCCGCCGCCAATCGTGCGCTGCGCCGAGGCGTCGCGAATGACGAAACGATCCTGCGCTGCGGCGGCGATCGGCCGGTCGAGCGCGAGCTGAACCTGCGCCGAGCCGCCGGGAGCGAGGGGCTCGTCGCCAAGCAGCACGATATGCGCGCCGGATTCTGCGGCGGCGTGATGCAGGCGCGCGGGAAACCATTGCCCAATCGGCTTCAACTCGCTCGGCAGCAGCCGCAGCACGGCGTCGATGCGCGCCGTCGGCGCGTGCAGCTCCGGATCGAGCACGACGTCGCCGCGATGGATCGCCTCCTTTGAGATCGCCGGACCGGACAGGTTAAGCGCGCAACGATCGCCTGCGCGCGCGGCCTCTGTCGGCGCGTTCTGGGCGTGCAACGAACGCACCCGCGCCGGCAGGCCGGATGGGCTGATGACGACATGGTCGCCGACATGGACGGTTCCTGACAGCGCCGTGCCGGTGACGACGACGCCGACGCCCGCGAGAGTGAATGCGCGATCGACGGCAAGGCGAAAACGGGCCTCGGCGGATCGCTCCGTCGCCTCGTCCGCCGCGGCGGCGAGCATCGCACGGAGATCATCGACCCCCTCGCCCGTCAGCGCAGAGACGGGTACGATCGGCGCGCCTTCGAGCGTCGTCCCCGCGATGGCCGCCCTGATCCCGGACGTCGCCGCGGCAAGGCGCTCCGGGCTCGCAAGGTCGGCCTTTGTCAGCGCCACAAGACCGCGCCGGACGCCAAGAAGATCGATGATCGCGAGATGCTCCAGCGTCTGCGGCTTGACGCCGTCATCCGCCGCGACAGTCAGCAGAGCGAAATCGATCCCGCTCGCTCCGGCAAGCATCGTGTGCACGAGCCGCTCATGCCCTGGCGCGTCGATGAAGCCGATGGTCCGGCCACTGCCGAGCGAAAGATAGGCGAAGCCGAGATCGATCGTGACGCCGCGCGCCTTCTCTTCCTTGAGGCGGTCGCCCTCGACGCCTGTGAGCGCCCTGACGAGGGCCGTCTTGCCATGATCGATATGTCCGGCGACGCCGACGATCATAAGCTCGTTCCTCCTCGAGCAGCTTTCCTTATGGCGACAACGCGGCGCGAGCCGCGATCGCTTCAGGCCGCCGCATGATTCTGAAGCCCGGAGAGCGTCGCGACAAAGGCCTCTTCGTCGAGAAGACAGCGCAAGTCGAGGATCAGTCCGCCGCCCTCGATGCGTCCGATCACCGGCCGCTCGAGCATGCGCAGCGCTCCCGCGAGGCGCTCCAGCGCCAGTCCGCCGGCCTGCGAGCGAATGAGGATCCCGGCGCTCAATATCGTGTCGAGAGGCAGCGCGCCGGAGCCGATCTGACTCTTGCATTCAGTTGTGGTCGCGGCAAAGAAGGGCCCGATCGCATGGGCCACGACCGGCAGCAGGCGGCGCGCCGCCGTCTCGATCTCCGCAAGCGGGCGGGCGATGAGCCGCAAGGTCGGCAGACGTTCAGCAAGCCGGTCCGGATCCTTGTAGAGCTTCAGCGTCGCCACGATAGCAGCGAGCCGGATCTTATCGACGCGCAGGGTCCGTTTCATCGGATTGCGATTCACCAGATCGATCAGCTTGCGCCGGCCGACGATGAATCCCGCCTGGGGGCCGCCGAGCAGCTTGTCGCCGGAAAAGGTCACGAGGCCAGCGCCGGCGGAGACCGCCTCCCGCACGGTCGGCTCCTTCTTGACGCCGAAGCGCGACAGATCGACCAGCGTTCCCGAACCGAGATCGTTCAAGAGCGGCACGTCGGCCGCATCTGCAATGGCTGCAAGCTCGGGCGCCGCGACCTCGGCGGTGAAGCCCTCGATCCGGTAGTTCGACGGATGGACCTTGAGCATGACCCCCGTCGCGGCGCTGATCGCCGCACGGTAATCCTTGGGATGGGTGCGGTTTGTCGCGCCGACCTCGATGAGCCGCGCGCCGGCGCGCGCCATGATCTCGGGCATGCGGAAGGCGCCGCCGATCTCGATCAGCTCGCCGCGCGAGACGATGGCCTCGCGCCCATTCGCCAGCGTATTGAGACAAAGCAGCACCGCCGCCGCATTGTTGTTGACGAGCGTTGCGTCTTCGGCCCCGGTAAGCTCGCAAAGCAAGGCGCGCGCATGATCGTCGCGCTCGCCGCGGCGGCCCGACTCGAGGTCGAACTCCAGCGCGACGGGATCGCGCATCGCCGCAATGGCGGCCTCGATCGCCGCCTCGGCGAGCACGGCCCGCCCGAGATTGGTGTGTAGAATGGTGCCGGTGAGATTGAAGACCGGGCGTAAGGTTGAGCGATCCTGCGCCGCGAGCCGGGCGAAGGCCCGAACCGCCAGCTCCTCGCGGTCCGGAACCGTGGCGTTTCCGGCGCGAAGGTCGGCGCGGGCCTCCTCCAGCACGGCGCGCACGGCCTGCGTCGCCGCCGCGCCGCCAAACCGCTCGCGCAGCGCCCTCGACGCCGGATCATTCAACACCGCGGCTACCGCCGGTAGATCGCGCAGCCGCGCGCGGCTTGACCCTTCCATGCGGTCTCGCTCTTGCAGCCAGAGGGCGCCGGGATCCTTCACTTCGCTTGCCCCCCGACGCATAGGCCTCCGTTTTGTAATTTGCCGTGGCCGATTTGCCAATCAACAGATCGCAATCAATGGTCGCCAGCCGACCGCCGAGTGATCAGAACACCCGTTGCAGCCGCGCCAGCGCTTCCTCGATCTCATCTCGCGTCGTCTCACGTCCAAGGCTGAAGCGGACGGCGCCGACGCCAAGCTCCGGAGAAATCCCCATCGCTTCCAGCACCGGCGAGAGCTCGACTCGACCCGAATGGCAGGCCGAGCCGGTCGAGGCTGCGACGCCGTCGAGCCTCTCGAGAAGTTCGGCGCCAACGACGCCCGAAAAGCAAATGTTGAGCGTGTTCGGCAGGCAATGCGCCAAAGATCCGTTGAGAGACACTCGCGTCCCGAAGCGCTGCTGCAGCGAGCTCCAGAAATGATCGCGCAAGGCTTTGATGCGCGCCATCGGCCCGAGGTCCTGCGCCAGAAGGCAGGCCGCGCCCAGTCCTGCCGCAAGCAGCGCGCTTTGCGTGCCAGCGCGCCGGCCGCCCTCGTGGCCGGCGCCGTGAATCAGCGGTTCGAGCCTGACGCCGCGGCGCACATAAAGAGCGCCGACGCCCTTCGGCGCGTAAAGCTTGTGGCCGGCGATCGTCATGAGATCGACGCCGAGCTCGTGCGGCCGCGCCCGAATCTTGCCGACTGATTGCGCGGCGTCCGTGTGAAACACAACGCCATGATCGCGCGCGACGGTTGCGGCTTCCGCGATCGGTTGTATCGCGCCGACCTCATTGTTGGCGTGCATGATGCTGACGAGCACCGTGCGCGTCGTAATGGCGCGGCGCAAATCCTCGCAATCGATCCGCCCGGCGCCGTCTACAGGCAGAAACGTCATCCTTGCGCCGAGGCGCTGAAGAAAACGACAGGGCGCGAGCACCGCGGGATGCTCGACGCTGCTCGTTATGATGTGGTCGCCCTTGTCCTGCAAGGCGTGGAACACGCCCTTTACTGCGAGATTATTCGCTTCGCTGCCGCCGCTCGTGAGGATGACCTCGTCTGCCCCGCATCCAAGACAGGAGGCGACCTCGGCGCGGGCTTTTTCGAGCGCGGCCTTGGCCGCAACTCCTGCCCAATGGCTGCTCGAGGGGTTGCCGAAACTCTCCTCGAGCAAGGGGCGCATCGCCGCAGCAACGGCCGGCGCGATCGGGGTCGTGGCGTTGTAGTCGAGATAAATCGGCCTCATGTCGCAGCCCTCGCCGCCGAGATCCCTCTTGGCCGCGGCAGGATATTGCATATTGTATGTTGCAGGATCACGCATCGCACGGCCGGGGAGCGCGAGATGGCGAGGTTGAAGATCTCCTTGGGCTCGAGCCCGGCGCTTGCCCTGGCCGTCGCGGCGCTCCTCGCCTTATCGATATGGACAGCCGCCGCCGCGCAGGCGATCCGGATCGGCATGGTGCCCGACGCCGGCGCGACCCAGGTCTCGATCGAGGAGAAGGCGCCGCTGCGCGCCTATCTCGAAAAAGCGCTGGGCCGTCCCGTCGAACTCGTCATCCCGACCAACTATAACGCCACCGTCGAGGGGCTCGGCAACGGCTCGCTCGACGTCGCCTATCTCGGCGGCCTGACCTACGTCAAGGCGCGCGCTCGCCATGGCGTCGAGCCGCTGGTGCAGCGCGAGGAAGACCAGAAGTTCCACTCTGTCCTGATCACCCAGGCCGATTCTTTAATCAAGTCGCTAAACGACCTCAAGGGCAAGACTTTCGCTTTCGGCGACATCAATTCCACGAGCGGACATCTGTTTCCGTATCTTGCGATCAGCGAGGCCGGAATCAACGTCGACAATGATTTGAGCTTTCGCTACACCGGCAGCCACGTTGCGACGATCAAGGCCGTCGAAGCCGGAGCGGCCAACGCGGGCGCGGCGGACGAATCCGTTTTCAAACAGATGGTCGGCAGCGGCAAGGCCGATCCCGAGAAGCTGCGCGTCTTCTATGTGACCCCGCCCTTCGTGGATTATGTCTGGGCAGCGCGCAAGGACCTCGATCCTTCGACGCGCGCGGCGATCGTCGCGGCTTTCACATCGCTGAAGGCTGGGCGGCCGGAAGACGATAAGGTGCTGACCATTCTGCGCGGCAAGCGCTTCGTCCCGGCTGACGACGCGGAATATGATCAGGTGCGGGCCGTCGCCAAACGTCTTGGCCTGTTTTGATGCCGGAGCCGCTGCTCAGCCTGCGCAAACTGAGCGTCCGTTTCCCGGGCTCCAATCAGCCGGTTTGCGACGGCATATCTTTTGATGTTGCGCCCGGCGAAAGGGTGGCGCTGGTCGGCCCGAGCGGCGCCGGCAAGACGACCCTGCTCCGCGCGATCAACGCCAGCGTGCCTCATTCCGGAGAGATGTCGTTTGTCGGCGAGAGAACGCGCCACGTCGACAAAGGGGCGTTGCGAAACCTGCGCCGCCGGATCGCCATGATCTCGCAGAAGCACGATCTCGTGGAGCCTCTGCGCGTCTATCACAACGTCATGGCGGGCGCGCTGGGCCGATGGTCCAATGTTCGTGCGCTGCGCTTTTTGCTATGGCCCCATCCTGAGGAATTAGGAGAAGCTCAGGCGGCGCTCGCGCGCGTCGGTCTCGCCGAAAAGCTGCGCGCCCGTGCGAGCGATCTATCCGGCGGGCAGCAGCAGCGTGTCGCGATCGCGCGTGCGCTCGTGCAGAAGCCGCTGCTGATCCTGGCCGATGAGCCGGTGGCCTCGCTTGATCCGAAATTGACGCGGCAGATGCTCGAGCTTTTGTGCGGTCTCGCCGAGGATGAGGGAGTTGGTTTGATCTGCACGTTGCATCAACCGGATTTGGCGCGCCAATTTTTCCCGCGAATTCTGCAGATGGAGGCGGGACGGCTTGTCGGCGATGGAGCACCCGCGCCACGGCCAATCGCCGGCGCTCCGGCCGGCGATTGACGGCCGGCGCTGAACATGGGCGCGGCCATCGCATTTTTCCCCCCTGACCTTTCGCCGCATTATCTGCTGGCGCTGATCGCTCCCGTCGCCGAAACGCTCGGCATGGCGGCCGGCGCGATGCTGCTCGCTTGCACGACGAGCCTTCCGCTCGGTCTTTGGATTGGCGCGCGGCTCCCCGGCTCGAGGGCGCTGACGATCGTCCTCTCGAGCCTGCGCGCCATTCCCGACCTCACTCTCGCGATCCTCTGCGTCATTGTCTTCGGCGTCGGACCCGGCGCGGGAATGCTGGCGCTGGCGGCGTACTGCTCCGCTTCGGCCGCCAAGATCTTCGGTGATCTTTTCCGAACCGCCGACCCAGGTCCGCTTGAAGCGTTGCGCGCCGTGGGGGGCGCCCCGGCGCAAGTGGCGCTTTTCGGCATGCTTCCACTTAAGCGGAAGGATCTCTTCACCTATGGCGCCTATGAATTCGATTGCGCCATTCGCGCCGCTGTGATCGTCGGCGCGGTGGGCGGCGGGGGCCTTGGCGTGGAGCTTGTCGGGACGCTCAACGCTTTCGAGTTCCAACGTACGGCGACACTGATCCTGATCCTGATCTTGCTCGTATCGCTGAGCGATCAGTTCACGGTCCTCATCCGGCGCGATGCGCGCTGGCTGGCGGCGCTGCTGCCGCCGGCGCTCTACTGCCTCTGGCGTTTTTGGCCGCGGACCTCTTCTTTCTCCCATGCCGTGGCGAGCTTCGCAGACATGTTTCCGCCGACGCTGCCCGATGGCGCATGGCGCAAGCTGCCGGGCCTGTTCATGGAGACCTTCGGGATGGCCCTCGCAGGCACCGCCCTTGCCATAGCCGGCGCGTTGCCGCTCGGACTTCTATCGGCCCGCAACATATCGCCGGTTTGGGTTGCGGCTCCCGTGCGGCGTCTCCTCGAAACCTTGCGCGCCGTGCCGGAAGTGGTCTGGGGTCTGGTGCTGGTCGCCACCGCGGGCGTCGGGCCCTCTGCGGGCTCATTGGCGCTGGCCTTGCATTCCACAGGCTGTCTTGGCCGGCTGTTCGCGGAGTCCTTTGAAAATATTCGCCGGGCGCCAGCCGTCGCCATCGCTGCGACTGGCGGCTCCACTGTGGCGGTCGCAGCCTATGCGACCGTGCCGCTGGCGCTCGCGCCCCTCGGCGTCCACGCGCTGTTCCGGCTGGAGTGGAATGTGCGCCAGGCGACCGTGGTCGGCATGATCGGCGGCGGCGGTCTCGGCCAGGCGCTCTACGAGGCGCAACAGCTTTTCTTCTACCGGCAGATGATGGCCTATTTGCTGCTCACCTGGATCCTGGTCATCGCGGTGGATCGCGCAAGCGAGTGGACGCGCCGCAGCTTCGGCGGGACGCAGTTGGCGCCAGAGGATGCCCGATGACGGCCGACGCCGGTCGGGCCGAAGCCAAGCACTGCGCGGCATGGGTCACCCGCCCGCGTCGATCGGCCAGACGTCCACAACACGATCGCCGCGCACGGAGAGATAGGCGTCGTAAAGGACCGCCGCCATCCGCCATGGATGAAAGGCCTGCCTCGCGACCCTCTCGTTGAGCACTGGTGGAGCCCGATAGAACGCCTCGCCGTTGCGCCGCACCGCCCAGAAGATCCGACGCGTCGGTTCCCGTCGCACGCTCCCGGCCGCAATCGACTCTCAACTGGCGGCGACATTCGTGATGCGTCCATCTCCATCGCGAGCGGCGATTGCCAAATTGTCCCATGTGAAATGGAACTTTCGCTTCTTTCGCATCCCAATCGGCAGTGCTTAATGCGTGTGGTTCTTCGGAGCGAAACTCGCGCACGTGGAGCGCGGCTCGATCCGAACACGTAAGAAAATCAGCACCAAAGCTAAGCGGCCAAACAGGCGGCTTCAGGCGTCGATCGTCGGCGAGGCATATCCGCCTGCATGACGATGGCCTGATATGGGCAGGAACGCGAGGGACGGAAAGAATGCGCAACCTATTGACTTCGGTATCCGCGGCCGCGTTGATCTGCATCGCTCCGCTCGGATTTGCCTCGGCGAACGACAAACTCAACCAATTGTCCCAGAGCGACGATAATTGGGTGATGCCCGGCAAGGATTACAAATCCGACAACTACAGCAAGCTCACCCAGATCAACGCGAAAAATGTCAAGCAGCTGCGACCGGCCTGGTCCTTTTCGACCGGCGTGCTGAACGGCCATGAAGGCGCGCCGATCGTCGTCGACGGCAAGATGTTCATTTCAACGCCTTTCCCGAACACGACCTTCGCGCTTGGCCTCGACGACCCCGGCAAGATCCTCTGGCAGTCGAAGCCAAAACAGAACCCTGCGGCGCGAGCGGTCGCGTGTTGCGACGTCGTCAATCGCGGACTGGCTTACTGGCCGGGAGACGGCAAAACGCCGCCGTTGATCCTGAAGACGCTGCTCGACGGCCATGTCGAGGCGCTGAATGCGAATACCGGCGAGAGCTACTGGAAGATCGAGAACTCCGACATCAAGGTCGGGTCGACTCTCACCATCGCGCCCTACGTCGTGAAGGACGTCGTTCTCATCGGCTCATCCGGCGCAGAGCTCGGCGTGCGCGGTTATGTCACCGCCTATGACGTCAAGACCGGGGAGCAGAAGTGGCGAGCCTATGCGACCGGTCCCGACTCCGATCTGCTGCTCGCGGACGATTTCAACATCAAGAACCCACATTACGGCCAGAAGGGACTCGGCCTCGAGACTTGGGAAGGCGACGCCTGGAAGATCGGCGGCGGCACCAACTGGGGCTGGTACGCTTACGATCCCGACACCAATCTCGCCTATTTCGGCACCGGCAACCCGGCGCCATGGAACGAGACCATGCGCCCTGGCGACAATAAATGGACGATGACGATCTTCGGCCGCGACGTCGACACCGGAAAAGCGAAGTTCGGCTACCAGAAGACCCCGCACGACGAATGGGACTATGCCGGCGTCAACGTCATGATGCTTTCCGAGCAGAAGGACAAGGACGGCAAGCTGCGCAAGCTCCTGACGCATCCTGACCGCAACGGCATTGTCTACACGCTCGACCGCACCAACGGCGAACTCGTCAGCGCGAACAAGATTGACGACACCGTGAACGTCTTCAAGGAAGTCAACATGAAGTCGGGCACGCCGGTGCGCGATCCCGAATTCGGCACCCGCATGGATCATCTCGCGCGCGACGTCTGTCCCTCGGCGATGGGCTATCACAATCAGGGCCATGATTCCTACGATCCGCAGCGCAGGCTGTTCTATATGGGCATCAACCACATCTGCATGGATTGGGAGCCTTTCATGCTGCCCTACCGCGCCGGACAGTTCTTTGTCGGCGCGACCTTGAACATGTATCCGGGCCCGAAAGGCGATCGCCAGAATTACGAAGGCCTCGGTCAGATCAAGGCGTATGACGCCATCACCGGCAAGTTCAAATGGGAGAAGATGGAGCGCTTTGCGGTCTGGGGCGGCACCCTCGCGACGGCCGGCGACCTCGTCTTCTACGGAACGCTCGACGGCTTCATCAAGGCGCGCAATTCCGATACCGGCGAGCTCTTGTGGAAGTTCAAGCTGCCGTCCGGCGTGATCGGATATCCGATCACTTACACGCATAAGGGCATCCAATACGTCGCCATCAATTATGGCGTCGGCGGGTGGCCGGGCGTCGGCCTTGTGTTTGACCTGCAGGATCCGACAGCGGGCCTTGGCGCCGTCGGCGCGTTCAAGAAACTCGCGAACTACACGCAGATGGGCGGCGGCACCATGGTCTTCTCGCTCGATGGCAAAGGGCCTTACGACGACGTGGCCGTCGGCGAGTTCGGCGCCTCGAACTGACCTTCGATTGATCTGAACAGCGTTTCGCAGCCGCCTCCCCGGACTGGCCGCGAAATGTTTGAAGCGGGACCCGCGCACTCCGGACCTTTGTCGCAGCGTCCCGCTTTTTTTTCTTAGACCAACGCCAGGATGGACGCCATGCGTCGCAGCACCGCTTTTTCCAGCTGCCTTCATGCCGGGCTCGCGTTTGCAGCTTTCGGCGCCAGCGCTTTTGCGGCTCAGCCCGCCTCCGGAGATCGCAAGGAATTGCGTATCTGCGCAGCCGAAAACGAACCGCCTTTCTCCTTGAAGGACGGAACCGGATTTGAGAACCGCATCGGCGTTGCGCTGGCCGAAGCGATGGACCGCAAGCCGGTATTCGTCTGGTCCGAGCGGCCGGCGATCTATCTCGTGCGCGACTATCTCGCCAAGAATTTATGCGACGCTGTCATCGGCCTCGACGCGGGCGATGGTCGAGTGTCGACGAGCGCGCCTTACTATCGCTCCGCCTATGTCTTCATCACGCGGGCAGACGCGGATCTTGACATCGATTCCTGGAAGGATCCGCGCATTTCGCAGCTCGGCCATATAGTCGTCGATTTCGGGTCGCCGGGCGAGGAGATGCTGAAGCAGACGGGCCAATATGAAGACAATATGGCCTACCTCTACTCGTTGGTGAACTTCAAGGCGCCACGCAACCAGTACACGCAGATCCCACCGGCGCGGATCGTCGATGAGGTCGCCTCCAGGAACGCCGGCCTCGGCGTCGCCTTCGCGCCCGAAGTCGCGCGCTACGTGAAGGCGTCGAAAGAGCCGCTGCGTATGGCGATCATTACTGATGACAATATGCGCAGCGACGGCGTCAAGATCGAGCATCATTTCGATCAGTCGGTCGGGGTGCGGAAGGGTGACGACAGCCTCTTGAAAGAGATCGATGCGGGCCTCGTCAAGGCGCATGAGCGGATCGCAGCGATCCTAAAGGACGAAGGTGTGCCGCTGCTCGACAAGGGCATGTAATCCGGCTGGCGCCGCCTCTGAGAGCATTCATTCTTATCTGGAGGGTGCGATGACATATGCAACATTGTTCAGGAATCTCGCCCTCGGCGTTTTGGGGGCGGGGCTCGTAGTTGGGGCCGTCGCACAGACGACGTCCCTTGATCTCAGAAACACGGTGACCGGGGAGCCCATGTCGCTTGCGGATGCTCTGCCGGACGGACGCGACACGGAAGGCGTGAAGCTCTTTCTGCAGACGGGGCACAATCCCTATAATTCGGACAAGAGTTGCCTTCGTAAGGGCGCCAATATGTTCCTTACCGCCTGTTCCGGCTGTCACGGGCATCTTGCCGAGGGCAAGATCGGACCCGGGCTCAACGACAATTATTGGACCTACCCAAAGAATATGACCGATCAGGGCCTGTTCGAGACAATCTTCGGCGGCGCGCAGGCGCAGATGGGGCCGCAATCGTTGAATCTGACCCTCGACGAGATTCTTCAGGTCATGTCCTGGGTGCGTCATCTCTACAAGGACGACGTCAAAGACGCGCCGTGGCTCACCGAGGACGAGAAGAAGAACTTCAAGCCCTACAGCGAAGCTCAATCGCCGATCCCGGAGGATGCGCCGGGGCTGTGCAATCCGACGACGAAGGCGACCACGCAATCGAAAAACTAGCGCCTTTCTGCCGCCTGCAAAATCTGTCCCGCGCGTCATTCCGGCGGCGCGGATCAAGAAAGAGCTCGCGCGAGACGGCGCGATCAAAAAGGAGGAAAAGGATGTTCAAGAAAACTGCACTCGTCGTTCCGTTCGTCTGTGCTGGCGGTTTCATGCTCGCCGCTTCAACCCTGCCCGCTTTGGCCTACGACGGACAGACTTGCGTCGCGCCCGGAAACTGCTGGCAGCCGAAGCCGGGATTTCCCGAGAAGATCGCTGGCTCGAAATACGACCCGAAGCATGATCCGAAGGAGTTGGTGAAGCAGGCCGACTCGATTGCCGCGATGGAGGCGCGCAACCAGAAGCGCGTCGAAGCTTTCAAGCGGACGGGCAAATTCGTCTACGACATCGATAAGATCGCGAACTGACGAGGGCGTCGGTCCAAGGCTCCAACCGCGAAATCGCCGCCGGCCTCGCTCGGCGGCGATGCGCCGCATTCAACACTCTGGCATCACATGACCGCGACGCCTCTGCACGTGGCCTCATCCAACATCGCTTCTCGCGACCTTTCCGCCTGGCGCGCCGCCGCTGACGCGCTTCAGGCGGAGGTTGGCAAGGCGGTCCTTGGGCAGGAACGCGCCATCGCGCTGATGACGATCGCCGTCTTTGCGCGCGGCCATGTGCTGCTCGAAGGCGGCGTCGGCGTCGGCAAGACGACGCTTCTTCGAGCCTTCGCCCGTGCGATCGGCGGCGCCTTCGAGCGCATTGAAGGCACGATCGACCTGACCCCCGGTGATCTCATCTACAACGCCTTTCTTGACGCCGACGGCCGGCCGCGCGTCGATCCCGGTCCGGCGCTACGCCACGGCGAGGCGCTCTCCGTCTTTTTCTTCAACGAGATCAATCGCGCTCGGCCGCAGGTGCACGCTTTGCTGCTGCGGCTAATGGCCGAGCGAAGCCTGACCGCTTTCGACCGCGAATATCTCTTTCCCCATCTTCAGGTGTTCGCCGACCGCAATCGCGTCGAGCGTGAAGAGACTTTCGAACTCCCGGCCGCCGCACGCGACCGCTTCTTTATGGAGATTCGCGTCGAGGCGCCGGCGGACGCCGAGACGCGCAGGCGCCTGATCTTCGATACGCGCTTTCACGATACCGACGAGCTGATCCAGTCGATCGCGCCGGCTATCGTCGATTATCGCGCCCTGAACGATGCGGCGGGCGCGATCCAGAAATCGGTGCACGCCAGCGAAACCCTCGAGGCCTATGTCGTCGCGCTCTGGGATGCGATATCAGACCCCCTGTCCGCGGGGATCGAACTTCCGAACGTCGACATGAAGCGACTGGTTCAGGGCGGCGGCAGTCCACGCGGCCTCAGCTATTTGATACGCGCCGCGCGCGTGCGCGCCTGGCTCCAGAGCCGCGACATTCTCTTGCCGGAAGACGTGCGCGATCTCTTTCCGGAGACCATGGCGCACCGCATCTTTCTTGATCCGGTCTACGAGTTGCGGCGCGAGGCGCTCGTCGACGAGCTTTGCCGCCGCGTCTTCGAGACGGTGCCGGTCCCTTGAGCGGAAGCATGATCGACGACGCTTTGCTCACCTATCGCCCGTTCTGGCGGCCAAGAACCAGCCGGCCGGGCGCGCATGCTGGTTCCGATGCAGGCTCCCTCGGGCTTTTTCGCAATCACCTTCCATTCTCACGCTGCCCCGAGGCCCGTCGCATCGACCTCCGCGCCACGCTTCGCGATCCGTTCGGCGAAATTCACGTCCGCCGTTTCGCGCCGCACCGCGCGGTCGATGTCTATGCGGTCGTCGACATATCGGCTTCCATGAATTTTGTCGGGCTAGGCTCGAGGCTCCAACTCGTCGAAGAGGCATGCCGCGCGATTGCGCGCTCCGCCCATCGCTATGGCGACGCCTTCGGCCTGATAGGCGCCGACGATCATCTGCGCGAGGACATCCATATCCGGGCGACGCGGCGCAATGTCGAGACTGAAATTAAAACCATGTTCGCGGCGCTCGGACGCGCGAGCGGAGGCGCCGCCGGCCTTGCCGACGCCGCCGCCTTGCTCGGTGGGCGACGTAAGCTCGTCTTTCTCCTTTCCGATTTCCGTTACGCGCTCGAACGCGTCGAGAAGATTCTGGCAAGCCTCTCACAACATGACGTGATCCCCGTCATTCTCTGCGATACGGCGGAAGAGGCCGATCTGCCGCGATGGGGCCTTCTAGAGCTGCAGGATCTCGAAACTGGGCGGCGTCGGCTGCAGGTGATGCGCCCGAGCCTGCGGCGCAAATGGCTTGAGGCGGAAGCGACGCGCCGCAGCGCTCTGAACCGCATTTTTCTCCAGCTTGGGCGCGGGCTCGTCGTTCTTTCGGACCGTTTCGACGTGGAGAGCTTCTCGCGCCAGCTCGCCGGGGCTTGAGCAATGCGCAGCTTAGCCCTTGCGTACCTCTGCCTCATCGTCAGCGGACTGAGCGCTGAATCTCAAATTATCTCGATCGAACGGCAGGAGCCGCGTCCATTCGGTTATTTTCTCGGAGACGTCGTCAGTTTCGACATTCTCGTGACGGCCGAACGCGATTTCGCGCTCGACCCTGCCTCGCTTCCGCAAATTGGACCGATCACGTATTGGCTTGATCTTCGCTCCGTCAAGCTTGACGACGAAGGCGGCGATCCGCGCCGATGGCGCCTGCGCCTTTCCTATCAGAATTTCTACGCCGCGCTTGACGCGCGTTCGCTTAAAATTCCCGGTTTCGATCTGACCTTCAAATCCGCCGGCCGCTCTGCGGACGCAAAGATTCCGGCGTGGTCCTTCGAAATTTCGCCTCTGCGAGAGATCCAGCCGGCGGCCGATGATCCCAAGGATTTTCTCCGGCCCGACGCTTCGCCTCGCCACGTCAGCCTCGCGTCGGCCGAGCGCGGCCTGGCGGCCTTGGCGAGCCTGTCCGCGCTGATGCTCGGGCTCGCCGCCCATGACCGCGCATGGCCTCCCTTCCATCTCCGCCGCGCCCGGCCTTTCACCGTAGCGGCGCGGCGTCTCGAAAAAATGGACCGCAAGGGTCCGGCAGATCTCCAAGCCGCGCTGCGAACGCTGCATGAATCGATTGACGCGGCGGCGGGACGCCGCCTTCTGGCCGAGGATCTCGATGCGTTTCTCGCCGAGCGTCCGGCCTATCGCGAGGAAGAAGGCGCTTTCCGCCGGTTCTTCGCGGCGTCGCACCGCCTTTTCTTCGCGGGCGACGAAACCGGCGCCGCCGCGCTTTGTTCGATGGCGAGCCTTCTGCCGTTCACCCGGCATCTTGCAAAGATTGAACGGGCGGAGGGATGATCCAGTCCTTCGCACATCCAGAATTGCTCTGGTTTCTCCTGCTTGCCGGGCTTCCTGCGCTCTCCGGCGTCTTGCGGCGGCGCGCCTTTCCGAGCCTCGCCGATGCGCCAGACGACGGCCTTTCGCGGCTCGTCGGCATCCTGTTGAAGACGGCGGGCGTCGCAGCGATCGCCTGCACGGCCCTGGCGCTCGCCGGTCCGCTCATCGGCGGCGGCGCAATCGAACGCATGGGTCAGGGCGCCGAGACTGCGCTCCTCATCGACCGAAGCGGAAGCATGAACGACACGTTCGCCGGACGCCAGCCTCAAGGCGGCGAGGAATCGAAAGCGAGCGCCGCCCGGCGCGTTCTTGGGGATTATGTCAGGCGACGCACGCATGATCGTTTCGGTGTGATCGGCTTCTCGACGCTGCCGATGCCCATGCTGCCGTTGACCGATCATCTTGCCGCCGTGCTCGCCGCCGTCGCCTCGATCGACAGACCGGGCCTTGCTTACACCGATATCGGCCGCGGCCTTGCGGCGGCGCTCGATCTGATCGAGGATGGCTCGAGCCAATCCTCGCGCGTCATTCTTCTAGTTTCTGACGGCGCCGCCGTCATCGACACGAAAGTGCAGGACAAGCTTCGCGCAGCCTTCGCGCGCATTCCCGTCAATCTCTATTGGCTCTTTCTGCGCACCGCCAATTCGACCGGTATTTCCGATACGCCGAAACCCGGCGAAGACACGCCGCAGGCGATGCCGGAACGCCATCTCGATCTCTTCTTCAAGAGCCTCAAAATTCCTTACAAGGCTTTCGAAGTTGAAAATCCCGGCGCCGTCGAGGCCGCGGTCGATGAGATCGGCCGACTTGAGACGCGCCCGATCCTCTACCGCGAACGGCTTCCCCTGCGCGATCTCACCGGCCTCTTTTCGGCCTTGGCGCTTGCTTTCGTCCTCCTCCTTTTCCTCGCCAAAACGTTCGAGACGGGCCTTGCGCCAATGCGTTTTGCGGCCGCGCCGGCGCGGTCTACGGGCGCCCTGGATACAAAGCAAGCGGCCGGGCAAACGTCGAGGAAGGCGGCATGACGAGCGCGGGCCTCGCAAAGAGCCTGTGGCGGCGCTTCATGCAAGCGGCGGCGAAGGCGCGATCTTCGCTTCTGCTCGCGGCATTGGCGGCGGCGCTAGCCGGGACAGGCTATTTTGCCGTGCGGCTCGTGATGACGGCGGCGGACAATCGCACGATTGCGGCGTTGCGCGCGGGGCATGACGTTGCGCCCGCAAAGCGAGCGGCGGATGAAGTCGTCTTCGCGCGCATTCACTTCCTTCTGAGCCGCGACGCCATCGATGAGGCGCAGGGGCTCGTCGATACGCTTGATACGGCCGGCAGACCGGAGTTGCGGGCGAGGGCGCGCTATAATCTTGCCAATGCGCGCATGCGGCTCGCTTTCGACCGACTCGAGGGCGGCAGGATCGGCGACGCCGAACCGCTCGTCAACCTCGCGCGCGCCGACTATCGCCGTGCGATTTCGCTTGATCCAAGCCTATGGGACGCCCGCTATAACCTTGACGTCGCCATGCGGCTGATCCGCGATTTTCCGGGCTTCGAAGAGTCCCGCGGCGACGAGGCGCCGCCAAAACCGGGCAAGCTGTGGACCGACCTTCCCGGCAAGCCGCGAGGCCTGCCGTGACTTTGCCGCGGGGCCTGCCGCCCGACGCACCGCGTCCATCCTTTCCGCGCCCGGAAACTCTGCGCGACCCGCGCTTCTGGCTGCTTCTTGCCGCGATCCTGGCGCTTGCGACAAGCTTCGTGTCGCCGCCCTGGCGCGCTCGGGCGCATGGCGTCGACCTTCTCGCGGTCGTTGATATTACGGGCAGCATGAATACCCGCGACTATATGCGCGACGGCAAGCCCGAAAGCCGGCTCGAACATGTGAAAGCCAGTCTGCGCTCGGCGCTTTCCGGCCTGCCATGCCCGGCGCGGCTTGGCCTTGCGATCTTTACCGAACGTCAGCCATTTCTTCTCTTCGAGCCGATCGACGTCTGCGCCGATTTCGCGCCCGTGGACGGCGCCCTTGCCGCGCTCGACTGGCGCATGGCCTGGGAAGGCGACAGTCACATCGCGGCGGGTCTCTACGGCGGCGTCGCGATGGCGCGAAGCCTCGACGCGGATCTCCTGTTCTTCACCGACGGACAGGAGGCTCCGCCGCTGCCGGCGTCAGGCGGCCCGCAGTTCGATGGCGAAAGAGGCGCGGTCAAGGGCCTGATCGTCGGAACCGGCGGCTATAGTCCTTCGCCCATTCCGAAATTCGACGACGACGGCCGCGAGGTCGGTTTTTACGCCATGGCCGATGTGCCGCAGGAAAACCGTTTCGGCCTACCCCCAGCCGACGCCCAACAGCGCGAGGGCTATAATCCACGCAACGCGCCCTTCGGGGCGGTCGCAGCGACAGGCAATGAGCATCTGTCTTCGCTGCGCGAGGCCTATCTGAAGGAACTCGCCGGCAAAACCGGCCTTGCTTATGCGCGGCTCGACGAGCCAGGCGAGCTTCTGCGAGCGACCCTCGCCTCCTCGCGTGAATGCGAGGTCGATGTGCTGCGCGAGTCGCGTCCCTACGTGCTCGCGCTTGCGCTCATCCTCATCATCTTCGCCTTCGCCTTACCTCCGATCGAAAATTTTCTGAGGGCTATGCGCGGAGGCGTCTTCGACCCGCTCCTTTGGAGGAAATCGTGAACATGAAATATATCGGCTTTGTCCTTGCCTTTGTACTTCTCGCCGGCGGCGCCTCCGCGCACGGGCCGACGCCCCAGAAGGTTGAAGAAACGATCGCGATCGCCGCGAGTCCCGGCGCGGTGTGGGCGCTCGCCGGCGATTTCGGCAATATCGCGCGGTGGCATCCGCTCCTTGCCTCGAGCGAGGCGACAGACGGCGCAAAGGCGGGCTCCTCGCGGACGCTCAAGCTGAAGAGCGGCGGCGCGCTGGTCGAGGATCTCGACGAATATGATGCGGCGGGGATGAGCTACGGATACAGGCTGAAGGATCCCAATCTCGACGCGTTGCCGGTGAGCTTTTATTCCGCAACGCTTGTCGTGAAGCCGTCGGACGGCGGCGGCAGCACGGTCGAATGGTTCGGCCGGTTCTATCGCGGCGATACCGGCAATTTTCCGCCTGACGAACTCAACGACGAAGCTGCCGTGAAAGCCATGTCGGAGTTTTTCAAGGCCGGGCTCGCAGGGTTGAAGGCGAAAGCGGAGGCGAAATAGGCGCTCGTGCTGACTCGGCGTCTGATCCTCGCCGCCGCGCTCGGACTGCTGCCGCCCTTCGCGCGGAAGGCGGCGAGCGCGGCCGCAGCTTCTCTCATCTATGTGGCCGATCAGGACGGGCGCCGAATCATCGTGATCGATCCGGCGCGCGACGAAATCGCTACGGCGATCCCCCTCGGCGCAGGTCCCGCCGCGCTCGCTGCGGCCCCGGACGGCTCCATGCTTTACGCGACCCATCCAGACACAGGCGAGATTTCCGCGATCAGCCTCGCCAGCCACAGCACGGCGCAGACTTTTTTCGTCAACGGAACGCCATTTGGCGTCGCTGTCGCCGCCAATGACGAGCTTCTGGCGGGAGACTGGAACGACTCAGTTCTGACGCGCGTCTCGCGCGCCGACGGCGCCATTCTTGGCCGGATCGCGATCGGTCGCTCGCCCGCCCTGATCGTCGCCGATACGACGCGACGCCGGCTTTATGTAGCCGAGCGCGAAGATTCTACCGTCAGCGTTATCGACGGAGAACGCTCAACTCGCCTTGCAGTCCTGCCGGTTGGGCAGGCGCCTTTCGCCCTGGCTCTCTCACCCGACGGCGGTCTTCTTTATGTCGCGAATGTGCGCGGCGGCGATGTCTCCGTCATCGACACGCAGGCGATCTCGGTGATCGGCGCTCTTGCCTGCGGCGCCATGCCTTACGGTCTTGCCGTGACCGGCGACGGCGAGCAACTGCTCGTCGCCAATCAGCAGGCGGGCGCGTTGTCGGTCATCGCGACGAGGCGGCTCGGCGTCGTCGGAAAGATCAAGGTCGGACGTTACCCCGAAGGCGTCGTCGTCGCGCCCGAATTGCACAAGGCATATGTGGCGAACTGGTTTTCCGGCGACGTATCGGTCATCGATCTTGCGACCATGCGAGAAAGCCGGCGCATCAGGACTGGCGGCAGCCCGCGGGCGGCGATCTCCGTGCCGCGAGCCGAAGGCGGGTAAGCCGCGACACGGACGACGCATAATGAAACGTCGCAGACGGGGATCGATCATCATTGGAATGGCGGTGCTTGTCCTCGCGCCCGCGCTGCTGCTGTCGGCCTGCGACGATTCGAACGAGCCCGAGCGTCGGCGGATCGTCACGGCCGAGAAAGCGCATGTGCCGGAATGGCTTCCGGCCGCCGACGGCGTCGATCCCGCCTGGTGGCTCGCGAGCCGGCGCGACCTTTCGCCAGCAATAAATGACAATCCCATGATCTCAGTCTATCGCCGCTATCTCACAAGAGCCGCAGTCCTGTTTGATGAAGACCAGCGTATGATCGCAAATCGGACGGCGCAGGTCGCAGCCGCGCTTGACAAGCGGGGATCGCCCGAGACTTATGATGCGATCCTTGACGGTTTCTCCGAGATCGCCGAGTTCAGCGGACGCAAACTTTCGTATGGCGCGCTTTGTCAGCACTATCTCAATCTGAGGGCGACAGGCGAAAGCCGCGGCGAGGCTGTCGAGGAGCTGAAGCGCGCGTATCCGCATTCGCCGTAAATGCCCGCGGCCTTGCGCTGGTCTTGAGGCCATGAGCCTTTCCACACATGTCGAACCGTCGGGTCCTTCGCCCCGCTCTTGGGCTTTATCGCTGCGCGCGCAGCTGATCCTCGGCTTCATCCTGATCGACATTTTCGCAGCCGTCGTTTGCGCCGCGGTCATCGTCGTGAAGGCGCGGCGCGCGGCCGTCGTCGAGATGAACGGATCGGTCCAGCTCGCGGAAATTCTAGTCGCAGAAACCATTCGGCTGAATGAACCCCATACGCCGCCGGATCGCCTGCTGGAGACTCTGGCGCAGCAACTGAGTTTCGCCCGGCACGTGAGGATCGCGGTCTTTGATACGGATGGGAAGGAGGTCGTCGTGCATCACGCGTCAACCGCCCAGCTCTTCGACCGCAAGCCTGCGCCAGCCTGGTTCACGGCGCTGATCGCGCCGCCGCCGGAGCGCCATCCGATGCCGGTCATCGCGCACCATCGCAAGATCGGAACAGTCTATATTATTGAGGCGCCACAGGACGAAGGCGCCGAAGTCTGGGAGGATGCGACGGCTCTGGCGACGATCGCGCTCGTCGCCAATCTCGCGATCATCGGCGCGATGCTGTTGATTTTCGACCGGATCCTTGAACCGCTCACGCGACTTTCTCATGGATTTTTGGATCTCGAGCAGCAGAATTTCGCAACCCGCGTTGCGGAGCCGCCTGTGCGCGAGCTTGCCGAGATTGTGCGTCGTTTTAATCATCTCGCGGCGGCGTTGGGCGACACGCATAATGAAAACAGACGCCTCAATCAGCGTCTCATCAATCTACAGGATGAAGAAAGGCGCCGCATCGCGCTCGATCTCCATGATGAATTCGGCCCGTGCCTGTTCGGATTGAGCGCGAGCCTGCGCACGCTGCAGTCCGTCGACGCCCTGTATCGCACGAACGATCCGGAGGCCGGCCTGATTTTCGCCGGGCAGACTAAAGCGATCGGGGAGATCGTCGCGCGCATGCAGGCCGCCAACCGCAGCATATTGAGAGGGCTCCGACCCATGGCGCTCGGCCATGTGCCGCTGCGACAGGTGCTTGATCTACTCATCGGGGATTTTTCCAGATTCCACCCGGATATTTCCATCGCGTTGAATGTGAAAAATGTAAAAGACCGCTACGGCGAAGCGATCGACTTGACTGTCTACCGTTGCGTCCAGGAAAGTCTCACCAATGCGATTCGCCATTCGACGGCGTCGGAGATCAACATCAACATCGAGGAGATCGCGCAGCCCGCGCCGAATCCCAGCAGCGCCGCGATGCTGCAGTTGACAGTCGAGGATACGGGAGAGGGACTTATGCAGGACGTGCGCGCGGGCTTCGGCCTCGCTGGGATGAAGGAGCGCATCGACGCGCTGGGCGGCTTGTGGTCGATCGCAAATCGAGAGGGTAGAGGAGCACGTGTCAGCGTCGCGCTTCCAATTTGATTGAGATATCGGCATCTTCGTCCGAGCGCCGCACCGAAGGCGTCCGGCCCCCAGGTAAATCGGCGCTTATTATCGACGATCATCCGCTTCTGCTCCAGGCGACCTGCCGTCTGCTTCAGGAGGTCGGCGTCTCCCCCGTGTTCGCCGCTGGAGACGCCCTTGCTGGCTATCGTCTTTTCATGAGATCGAAGCCGGACGTCGTCGTGGTCGACCTCGTGCTCAAGAGCAGCGGGCTTGCCGGCCTCGATCTGATCCGGCGGATGCATCTGCGCAACAGACAAACGCGCATTCTCGTGTTCAGCATGCATGCGGATCCCGTCATTGTCAGCCGCGCGCTCGAGGCAGGCGCCGCGGGATACATCGTGAAGGACGCTGGGCCAGACGAATTCGTAGAGGCTTTCAAAAAAATCGCTTCCGGCAAACCTTATTTGAGCGGCGCAATTGCGACCGACGTCGCCCTGGTCAGCGCCCACGCCATGCCCAATCCACTATCCAATCTTTCGCGGCGCGAGGTCCAGACGCTCTCGCTGCTGGCGGCGGGCAACTCCTATCGCGCGATCGCGGACGAACTCCGGGTCAGCTACAAGACGGTCGTCAATATTTGCTCCCTGCTGCGCCGCAAGCTTGGCGCGGGAAGCCTCGCCGAACTGATCGCGTTCGCCGTACGCAATCTCGGATAGAACCCTGCACAATGAGATGCGAGTTTTGTTGGTGCAAAGTTGGAGGCCGCGAGGACCCCAAATGGGCGTGGGCGCGGGAACTCCACCGACGCGTGGCCCGCGCGGCTCGCATCCAGCGGTCTTGTGAGGGACGATCGACATGCCCCGGGGTACGGGTGCCGGCTACGCCCGCCAATTTTCCCCGTTTGCTTCCCCATAACGTCGCCGTCCCGACGGGGCGAGTGAATGAAAGGAAAAAATGGCCTGTTTATCAATCTTTTAAATGGTGGGCGCGACAGGGATTGAACCTGTGACCCCTCCCGTGTGAAGGGAGTGCTCTCCCGCTGAGCTACGCGCCCGGCCGGGCGCCCAGCCGGCTCCGTCCGGAGACAGGCCCTCTTTATGAAAGGGCGCCGAGCGAAGTCAAGCCGGATTCCAGCGAGGCCAAAGGTCGCGAGCTTCGGGTCATCCCGCCTCCGAGCGCTTTCGTCCTCTGTCAGCGAGCTGTAACGTCGGCCGCCGACAATGGTGCCGCCAGCGCTTTGCTCGCATTGGAGAACCCGTGATGAGATTTCGCCTTACTCGCGCCGCCGCGGCCTTCGGCCTCCTGGTCCTGACAGTCCAGGACGTTTTGGCGGATCCGGCCACAAGCTCGCCGCAGGGGTTGGAAAAAATCGAAACCATTGTCGTCCTCTATGCGGAAAATCGCAGCTTCGACAATCTCTATGGCCATTTTCCAGGCGCGAACGGGCTCGACGGGCTGCCCCCCGAAGCGACGCGCCAACTCGATCGCGACGGCTCGCCGTTGCCGCATCTGCCGCCCGTCTGGGGTGGGCTCGCGCCCAAGGACATCGTCCCCGGCGTCAGCCAGGATCAAACGAAGGACCTGCCCAATGCGCCCTTCGCCATCGACGATCCCAAGGGTCTCAACTGGCCGCTGGGCAAGCCGACGACCGACCTCGTCCATCGCTTCTACCAGAACCAGATGCAGATCAACGGCGGCAGGAACGACAAATTCGTCGCCTATGGCGATTCCGGCGCCCTGGTCATGGGCAACTATGGCGACGTCTCCAAATTGCCGCTTTGGTCCGTCGCCGAGCGTTATGTCCTCGCCGACAATTTCTTCATGGGCGCGTTCGGCGGCTCGTTCCTCAATCACATCATGCTCGCCTGCGCCTGCGCGCCGCGCTATCCGGCGGCGGATGAAAGCCCCGCGCGGGATCTAATCTCCGTCGTCGAACCGGATCAAGTATCCCTAAGTCTTGCGCCGAATTCGCCCAAGTCGGCTTTGGAGGGCGCTCCGGTCTTCATCCGCAAAAACGCCCTCAAGGACGGCGCCCTCACGCCCGATTTCTACGCCGTCAATACCATGCAGCCGCCCTATCAGCCGAGCAAGGCCGGGCGCGATCCAAACGACCCCGCCCTCGCCGATCCGAAAAGCGAGGAAAGACTGCCGCCGCAGACCGAGGCGACGATCGGCGATCTTCTGAGCGCCAAGGGTGTGACCTGGGCCTGGTACGCCGGCGCCTGGGAGGCCGCCCTTTCCGGCGCCAAGGTCGAGCCCAATCCCAAGTTCCAGTTTCATCATCAGCCGCTCAACTATTTCGCCTCCTTCGCGCCGGGAACGGCGGCGCGCGCGGAGCATCTGCGGGACGGCGGGCTGATGGGCGCCAAATTCATTGAGGCGATCGACAGGGGCGCCCTGCCGCAGGTCGCCTTCTATAAACCGCAAGGCAATCTCAACGAACATCCGGGCTATGCCGACGTCCTGTCCGGCGACGAACATCTCGCCGACCTCATCGCCCATCTCGAAAAGAGCCCGCAGTGGCCGCATATGGTCGTTATCGTCACCTATGACGAGAATGGCGGATTCTGGGATCATGTCGCGCCGCCGAAAGGCGACCGTTGGGGGCCGGGCACGCGCATTCCAGCGCTGATCGTCTCACCCTACGTCAAAAAGAACGCCGACCACCCGCCTTACGTCGACCACACCCTTTACGACACGACCTCGATCCTCCTCATGATCACGGAGCGGTTCGGTTTGCCGATGTTGCCGGGGTTGCGCCAGCGCGTCGAGGCCGTCGCCGCCGGCGGGCAGAAGCTCGGCGACCTCACCGGCGCGCTCGACCTTGCGTCGCCTTGACCCTGCGAGCCTTGGACCCTGCGAGTCTTGGGCCCTGCGAGTCTTGGGCCCTGCGAGTCTTGGGCCCTGCGAGTCTTGGGCCGCTAGCGTCGCACCTTCTATCTCTCGGTGACTTTCAGCTCGATCCGGCGGTTGCGCCGGTTGGCGTCATCGCTGTCGCCTGCAACGATCGGCTGAAATTCGCCGAAGCCGGCCGCCGCCAAATGCTGCGGCGACACGCCTTTCGCGATCAGATATTGCACGACGGCAATGGCGCGGGCCGCGGAGAGCGACCAATTCGAGGGAAATTGCGCCGACTGAATCGGCTTTTTGTCGGTATGGCCGTCGACGCGCACGATCCAGGGAATGTCGGGCGGGATTTCGTGCTCGAGCTCGATCAGCGCGGCGGCGAGCTTGTCGAGCTCGGCCCGCCCGGCGGCGTCGAGACTCGCCTGGCTCGATTCGAAAAGCACCTCCGACTGGAAGATGAAGCGGTCGCCCACGACGCTGACGCCCGGCCTGTCCCCGAGGATCTGGCGCAGCCGGCCGAAGAAATCGGAACGGTAGCGGGCGAGCTCCTGCACCTTCTGAGCAAGAGCGATATTGAGCCGCGAGCCGAGATCGGCGATCTTTTCCTGCGATTCGGCGCCGGATTTTTCCGACGCCGCCAACGCGTCTTCGAGCGCGGCGAGCTGACGGCGCAGGGCGCCAATCTGCTGGTTGAGAATATCGACCTGGGCCAGCGCCTTGGCGGAAACGTCCTGCTGCGCCGCAATTTTCTCTTCCGCGGCGGCGTTCGCAGCGCCGGCGCCTTGCGCCGCGGCGTTGTTCGAGTCGATCAAGCCTTGCAGGCGGACCTTGTCCTGCTGCGCCGTGGCCAAATTGGCCGACAAGGTCGCGGCCGTGCTCTCGGCTTCCGTCTTGCTCGACCGTTCGAGCGCGAGAAGCGCGCTGAGCTGCTCGATCTGCCGATTGAGCCTCGTCAGAGCGGTGTCCTTGCCGGTGACTTCGCGCGCCAGAAAAAATTGCGCCAGCATGAAGACGGAGAGAAGAAAGATAATGACGAGCAGCATGGTCGACAGGGCGTCGACGAAGCCCGGCCAATAGTCGATCTGGCGCATGCGCCGGCTGGAACGAAGAGACGCCATCAACCACGCTCCTTCATCTCGTCGGCGAGACGAGCGAGGACGTCCTTGACGTCGCGGCCCTGCTCCGCCTGAGCCTCGACCCAGTCGCGAATGATCTGCTGCTCGGAGCGCATGTGCTGAACGAGCGCCTGCACGCCGTCCGCGAGATTGGCGACCGCAGCCGAGGTGGCCTTGGCGTGAGTCTGGTCCACGGAAGCCGCGAGCTTCTCGAGCGCGATCCTGAGGTCCGGCGGCATGCTCTCATAGGCCGACACCGGCGCCTCGGCCGGCGCCGACAAGGGCAGAGCCGAAACATTGTCTTCGAGCTCGCTGAAGAACCGGTTTTGCGCATGTCCGGCCTGCAGGTCGAGGAAACCCAGCACGAGCGATCCGGCGAGGCCGAATAGCGAGGAGGTGAAGGAAATGCTCATGCCGGCGATCGGCGCGGACAGGCCGTTCTTGAGATCGTCGAACATCACGGCGGCGTCGGAGCCGGTTTGCATCGACCTGATGACCCCGCCGATCGAGCCGACCGTCTCGAGGAGGCCCCAGAACGTGCCGAGAAGGCCGAGGAATATGAGCAGGGCCGTGAGGTAACGCGCCGTGTCGCGCGATTCGTCGAGTCTTGCGCCGATGGTGTCGAGAACGGCGCGCAGCGCGGAAGGACCGCCCGTTCTGGCGAAGTGCTTGTCGCTAAAGAGCTGGGCGAGCGGCGCGAGCAGAATCGGCGGCCTCATATAGGCGCTGTCGCCCCGGATCAGCGCATTGGCCCATTTGACTTCGCGAAACAGCCGGACGACCTGGCGCAACCCGAGCAGGATGCCGAATGTCAGCACGCCGAGAATGAGCCCGTTGAGGCCCGGATTCGCCATGAAGGCCGTCGCGATCTGCCGCTGCAGGATCAGCGCGCAGAAGCCGGCCAGAATGAGAAAGACCAGCATCCGCACGAGATAGATGAGCGGAATAGACAGGCGGCCGCCTGCATCACTTGCCATGCGGATCACCAGCGGCGCGAGAGTGGCCGAGCAAAAAGACGTCTCCAGAGGTCATGGCCGATCACTCCCGGCACCATAACAAGATTCGGCATGATCCGGCCAGAGCTTTGGGCGCCGGAATTCGCAAGCCGCCGACTCAGTCGCGCGTGCCGTCTGGGGGCTTTAAACCGCCGTGACTTCAACGCCTTCGACCGCGCAAAAGGTCCAGGGAGAGGAACCTTGCGCCGCCCCTTGAGTTCCTGCACGGTTCACGGAGGGCGGCGCGGAGGTCCGAATGAGCAAGCTGACCGCCCCCCGCAGCGGCGCCAAGCGCGACATCGAGCATACGGTAGACGTGCTGGCGACGCTCTTTTTTGTCGCCTTTTCAGTCGGCGCGCTTTATTTCGGCCGCGACATTCTCGTTCCCATTGCGATCGCTGTGCTGCTCAGCTTCGTGCTGTCGCAGCCGATCATGCTCTTGCGCCGGCTGGGGCTCAATCGGGTTCTCGCCGTCGCGGTCGTGGTCGTCGCGAGCTTGTTCATCACTGTCGCGGTGAGCGCGGCAATGACGCGCCAGCTTTCGGATCTCGCGGCGGACCTGCCGAGATATCAGGCGACGATCAACGCCAAAATCAGCCGCCTGCGCGACATGGTCTCGGCGAACGTCATTGTCGAAAAAGGGGCCGCCGCGCTGAAGAGCATCGGCAAGCTCGACGTCGCTGGTCCGAAGCCGAACGCCGGTCCGCGCGCTCCGGCCGAACCGGAGGCCGCCGGGCAACCCGTTCCAGTCGAGGTGCGCGAGCCTCCGCCGAGCCCCTTTAAGGTCGTGCAGACAATCGTCGGGACGGCGCTGTCGCCCATCGAGACGACCGGGATCGTCGTCGTCTTCGTTATTTTTATCTTGCTGCAGCGCGAAGATCTGCGCAACCGCTTCATCCGGCTCGTCGGAAGCAACGATCTTCAGCGCACGACGGTCGCCATGAACGACGCCGCCGGACGGCTCAGCCGGTTTTTCCTGGCCCAGACTCTGGTCAATTCCGGGTTTGGCATGCTGGCGGCGCTCGGTCTCCACATGATCGGCGTTCCGAGCCCGATCCTGTTCGGCATCATCGCCTTTTTGATGCGCTTCGTCCCCTACGTCGGCGCGATCATCGCGGCGAGCTTTCCGATCGCGCTTGCGGCTGCGGTCGATCCCGGCTGGACCATGGCGATCGAGACTCTCGCCCTCTTCGTCACGCTTGAACTGGTGATCGGCAATCTCGTCGAGCCTTTCTTGTACGGTCACAACACCGGCCTTTCGCCCCTCGCCGTGGTCGTTTCGGCGACCTTTTGGACCTGGCTCTGGGGACCCGTCGGCCTCGTCCTCTCAACGCCGCTCACGGTCTGCCTCGTCGTGCTCGGACGCCACGTCGACCAGCTCGAGTTTCTCGACGTTATCCTCGGCGACGCGCCCGCCCTTTCGCCGGCGGAGCATTTCTATCAACGCATGTTGGTCAGCGACGCCGCCGAGGTCGCCGACCAAGCCGAGCGGTTCCTGCAAGGCAATGCGCTCATCGCCTATTATGACGAGGTGGCGATCAGAGGCCTCCTGATGGCGGAGGCCGATTTCCGCGGCGGGCTGCTGCCGGAACATCGACAGAAGGACATCCGCGACACCATCGAGGAGGTGATCGAGGATCTGTCCGATCACGTCGATGTGGCGCAGAAGCCGGCGGAGCCCGAGGAGGCCAAGCCCTTCGGGATCGAAGACGCGGATGAGCGCACGCTTGCGCCGGAAGCCGTGCCGGAAACCGCGCCGACCGCCGCGCCCGGCTCGCGCAAGCCCGTCCTCTGCATTGCGGGACGCAATTTCCTCGACGAAGCCGCCGCCGCGCTGCTCGCGCAGATGCTGCAAAAGCATGGACTCGACGCGAGGGTCGAGTCCGCCAGTCTCCTGACCGTCGCCGGGGTCCCCAATCTCGCAGGGGCCGGCGAGCAGATCATCTGCCTCTCCTATCTCGGCGAGGACATCGGCGCGGCGCGCGTGCGATTTGCGGTGCGCCGCCTTCGCCGCAGGCGGCCCGAGGCAAAGATCCTCGCCGCCTTTTGGGGGCTAGAGGCGAGCGCGGCGAAAGAGCTTTGCGCGCAGGCGAAAGCCGATTTTTGCGCGACGCGGCTCGCCGACGCCGTCAGTTTTTGCGTCGGCGAGGCGAAGGCGGCGGCCGGCAAGGCCGCGGCCGACGGGGCGGGAGAGGACGCGAGCGGCAATCGTCCGCCTGCTCCGGCCCTTGCGGGCGTCGCCTGAATCACGTCGCTTGCGGGCGGCGCCCCCTCAACGTTCCTTTGGCTCATGAGGATGTCGGCCGAAATGATCTTTAATTCGCTGCAGCAATCCGGCCCTGTGGCGGCCATATTGCAGGACCTTTGCTTTCTCCAGCGTGACAAGGCCGCTTTCCATCAATTCATCGAGGACGGGAAGAAAGCCGTCGATCTTTTCTTCGCTGTCGACAATCTCAATCACAACCGGAAGGTCCTGAATCAATGAGAAGAGGCGCGCCTCATGAACCTTCGCCGCATGTCCAAACCCAAGCGAACCCTTGAGCACCGTCGCGCCCGCGAGATTCATGTCACGCGCCTTGCGCAATATGACCTGGTAGAGCGGGTCGAGACCAGAACGATCCGCGACGCTCGTGAAGATGCGAAGCAAAACTGCGTCATGCGGCACATCCATGGCGCGCCCTCCCGGTGGACGTCGAGTTCACGCCTAAAAGCCTGCAGAGCTGGCTCGTCGGTTTCGACCCCGGTAATAAATTGCTCGTACCGCTTCCACGGTGACAAAGCCGCTTTCGACCATGTCATGGATTATCGGAAGGAACCGGTTGATCTGCTCTTCACTGTCGACGATCTCCACAACCATCGGCGTCCGCGCCTTGGCGTCCACATTGAGTTCAGATCTGACATGACGGGAGCGGCCGAATCCTTCCGGGCCAGCGAAGACCGTCGCGCCGGCCATCCCTGCCTCCAGCGCCCTGGCGACGATTGCTCGATAAGCCGACCGCCCAGCGTAACTGTCTTCCTGGTCCACGAAGACGCGGAGCAGAACGGCGTCATTGCGGACGCTCACGGCGCCCTCCTCTCGTCGCCGCCAAAGGCGCCGACACGCTGAACGCGCCTCCTTCTCCTCTTATCGAGAAACGAAATCAAAGAGACGCGAATGTCCCCACGCAGCATGATTGTCCTGACAGGACGCGGCGCGGCGCTCTTCCAGCAACCCTTGCAAGGGGCGAGACCAACAGCAGCCCTGAGATTTCGCGGATCGGTCGGCCACATCTCGACCACATCGCCTATAAAGTGAAGAATTGCGCCCGCCGGCTGCTCGTGCAGGTCCGACGTGACCTTACCGCCATCGGCCGCTCGGCGCTCGAGACCACGCCCCAATTCGATAGCCAGTCTATTAGGATCGCCGCCGCATAACAATGCGGCGCGCCCACTCTCCAGCGCCCTTCGGCAGCGCGCTACCGTCGATCAAGCGAACAGCGGAAACGAAGCTGGATCGCGATTATCACGCAAACTCGGCGAGCACAGGACAAAGGGTCTGTCATGTTGAGTTCCGACAACAAAAAGCTTGATCGCGACTGCTATTCCGAGGCTGTTGGATGTCGGCCGGGGCCATGGGAGCAATTCCATTTTGGCAAAGCCCTATGCTCGATGGCCGGCGCGCATTTCGGCCGCGCATCTCAGGCCTGCCATTAACCGGCGACGCCCTTTGGCTCCCCCGCATTGCAGAACGCCGTCGGGTCGGATCCGGCTTGACCGCCCGGCGCCCGATCCTCAACAGCAATTGCCGCGACGGCATGTTGCCGAGGGGGCAGCAACGTTCCCGTTCTTGTCGAGCCTGTTGCAAAACTTTCGGTCGATCCTGTGCGCCCCGTAGATTCGCCGAAGAAATTGTGCGAATGAAGAGTCGCCTGGTTCATTCGGCGGCGCGAATCAGACATCTGAATGAGCGAAGGCGCCGCCCTATTTACATCCCCAGGATCGACTATCTCGGCATGATGGACTGCCAACATTCCGTCAACCGATCGATGAGCAAAGGCGTCATGGACACGACACTCGAACGCATCCACGCGAAGATCGCAGACCTCGAGGCGAAGATTTCTGATCTTCGCATCGCCGAGCGGGAGCTCCTCGCTCTTGCCGAGAGGCCGACGCGGCAGAAAGCAGCGGCGTCGGAGCCAAAGACAAGAAGGAGACCGTGGCCGAAGCCAGGCCCTCGACCGAAGCTGAGGGGCAGGCCAAAGGCAGCCGAGCCGGGCGAAGCGCGGCAGACCATCGGCGCGGCGATCACTGAGGTCCTCGACCAACAGGGCGCACTTTCGGCCGCTGAGATCGCCGAGCAGATCAAAGCCTCAGGCCGGGACATCAACAATCGCACGGTGTCCTTTGCGCTGCAGGCTTTGAAAAAGCGCGGCCTCGCCAAGAATACGGACGGCAAATGGACGGCGTCGAAGGCGCGCTCTCGCCGCTCCCGGTCCGCTACGCCCGGCGCAGCTGAGACCGAGGCGGCCTCTTAACCCGCCGTTTCGGTCGCGACCTCGTCGAGGCTCCGCGTCTCGCCTGCAGGCCTTCCCGCAGGGATCGCAGTCGGCGTCGGTTTTCGCGGATGCGTGGCTGACGACGCCAGTCCACCGCGAACTGGTCTGCGGACAAGAATCCCTGTTGGCAGGGAAGACGGAGTATTATTTAAATTTGGAGCTGAGGGATCATCCGCCATTTTCCCTCGCCAAGTCATGAGCCTGGCCAAGTCATGAGCTTGGCCAAGTCATGAGCCTGGCCGAAAAGTTCCCTACCAACGGGGCAGAGGATCCCGTTCGCGTCGGGGGGCGCGGGCTGCGCCTTCGCCGTCGGCCGCGTCGGTTCGCTGTCGCCGCGGCCGTGGTGTTGCCGGGCCTCGAGACCAAGGGCAAGTCACTGGAGGCGATCCGCCCTTGAGCGGTTCGCGGCCATGCAAGCGCGAGGCTCTGCGTCCCGAGGGCTCAATTGTCGCGCGGTTCAACAAAGATCAGGCAGCGGTCCAGGCCAGCGGCCCGAGGTTAAATCTGATCGAAATCGATGACGATGCGCTTGCTCTTCGGACGCGCCTGGCAGGTGAGAACGAAGCCGGCCTTCAGCTCCCACCGCTCGAGCGAATAGTTCACATCCATCTCGGCTGCTCCTTCGACGACCTTGGCGCGGCAGGTTGAGCACATGCCGCCTTTGCAGGCGAAGGGTAGATCCATGCCGGCGCGGAGCGCGGCGTCCAGGATCGACTCGCCGTCCGCAACCGGGACATCACGCCGCTTGCCGTCGACGATGAGCGACGCCACCTGTCTTGGCGGCGCTTCCGGCGCAATGACAGGCTTCGGTCGCGGACGTCCGCCGAGCGCCGAGACAAAGCGCTCGACATGAATCTTTTCCGCAGAAAGTCCGACGTCTCTCAGCGCGCCCTCGATGTCGTCGATCATGCTGCTCGGCCCGCATACGAAGGCATGATCCACGGCCTCCGCAGGGATCATGGCGCTGAGGAAGAGGCGGACCTTTTCTCCGTCGAGACGCCCATTGAGCAACGACAGATCCCGCTGCTCCTTGCTCAACACATGGAAGACCGAGAACCGGCCGAGATAAAGGTCCTTTAGCTCCTCCAAATCTTGACGGAACATCATATCGGCGATCGAACGGTTGCCGTAGAAAAGGAAGAAACAGGAGTTCGGCTCGCCGGCCAATACGCCGCGGGCGATAGAGAGGATGGGAGTTATTCCGGAACCAGCGGCAAAGCCGATATGGACACGGCTATCGCCAGGATCGTTCTGCAGTCCAAACCGGCCTGTCGGCGTCAAAACGTCGATCTCGTCGCCGGCGTGGACGGCGTCGTTCATCCACGACGAGAACAGGCCGTCTCCGACGCGTTTGACGCCAATGCGCAGCTCTTGGCCCGGCCCTGAGCAGATGGAATAGGAGCGGCGGACTTCCTCTCCTTCGATCGTAGCCCGTAGAGTCAGATACTGGCCGGGCTCGAACCGATAGGCGCTGGCGAGCTCGGGAGGAACGGCGAAAGCCACCGAGACGGCGTCCGGAGTCTCGCGCCTCACGTCAGCTACGACGAGGCGATGAAACCGTGGCGCGACAGCCGGCGCGCCTGCCTGCGCCTCAGGCGCGTCAGGTCGGACGCCGCCGCGTGTCGGAGGCGTGGAAATGGCAATCGTAGACATCGGCGTCAATTGCTCAATGGCATTTGAAGGAGTCGAAGGGCTCGCGGCAGCTGTTGCAGCGCCAAAGCGACTTGCAGGAGGTCGATCCGAATTCGGCGATCCGGCTTGTGTCAATAGAACCGCAAAGCGGACAGGCCACATCGTCTTTGCCGAACAGCGCGCGGCGGCCGCCCGCCTTGTCCGGCGGCGCAATTCCGTAATCCTTCAGCTTTCGCCGGCCGTCTTCCGTCATCCAGTCCGACGTCCAGGCCGGCGATAACACCATGACGACATGGACGTTGGTAAAACCCGCGCCGGCGAGCGCAAGCTCGATCTCCCGCGCGATCATGTTCATCGCGGGACATCCCGAATAGGTCGGGGTAATGAGGACCTCGACCCGGCCGTCTTTGACGTTGACGCCGCGTAGCACGCCAAGGTCGGCGATGGAAAGCACAGGGATCTCCGGGTCGACGACCGAGGCCGCGACATTCCAAATCCGCGCGCGCAAATCGTCGGAGCGCGTTTCCCCGGCCTGCGAATGCGGAGCGCACTGGGCGTCCGCGTTGGCGTTCGCCGCGGCGGTCACCAAACGGCTCCCGGAACGGCGCGCTGCATATATTGCAGCTCCGCCAGAAGATGGCCGAGATGCTCGCTATGCCGTCCGTTGCGGCCGCCCTTCTGCATCCAGCCGTCGGCGGGCGTCTTTATGCCGGCGTGGTCCAGCACCTCGGCGACCTTTGCGCGCCACGGCGCGCGCAAAGTCTCGGGATCGACGCCGATTCCTTCGGCGACGATAGATTGATCGATCGCGTCGGCCGCGAACAATTCGCCCGTAAAAGGCCAAAGCTCTTCGATGGCCGCAACGGCGCGCGCATGGCTCTCGGTCGTGCCGGCTCCCAGCCGCACCAGCCATTCCGCCGAGTGGCGCAGATGATAGGCGAGCTCCTTCTCCGCCTTGGCGGCGATCGCCGCCAGAGTTGGATCGCTCGAGCGGACCATCGCGCTCCAATAGAGCTGCGCGAAAGCGGCATATAGAAATTGGCGCACGATCGTTTTTGCAAAGTCGCCATTCTGCTGCTCGACCAGCAGCAGGTTGCGATAGGCGCGCTCGTCACGGCGGTAGGCGAAGGCGTCCTCATCATGGCCTTTGGCCTCCGCCTCGCCCGCATAGGCGTAAAGAGCGCGGGCCTGGCCGATGAGGTCGAGCGCCATGTTGGCGAGCGCCATTTCCTCCTCCATCATCGGAGCGGAGCCGCACCACTCGGAGAGCCGGTGGCCGAGGATGAGAGCGTCGTCGGCCCGCCGCAGCACATAAAGGACGAGCGGCGTCTCCGTCACTTCGATAGACCCTGAATTCATCGCGCGTTCCAGTTCCTGAAGCGGCCGCGCCGCATTTGCTCGCCTGGCGAGGCGGCAGAGGCGGGTCTCTCACATATGTCCAATCTCTTCCGGCACCTCATAAAAGGTAGGATGGCGGTAGATCTTGGACTCCGCAGGCTCGAACATCATGCGTTTGTCGGCGGGATCCGACGCGGTGATGGCGTTGGATGGAACGACCCAGATCGAAAGCCCTTCCCCCCGTCGCGTGTAGAGGTCGCGCGCAGCCTGCAGCGCCAATGTCGAGTCGGTCGCGTGAAGCGAGCCCACATGCTTGTGAGCAAGACCGTTGCGGGGACGAATGAACACTTCCCACAGGGTTATGGTCAAACCGGCCATGTCACGTCCTCCAGATCAGGCTGCCGCCTTCGGACGGTCTTTTTCAGCAAAGGCGACGGCGGCCTCGCGCACCCAGGCGCCATCCTCGTGAGCTTTGCGGCGCGCCGCCAGCCGATCGCGGTTGCACGGGCCGTTGCCGGCGAGAACCTGCTTGAACTCATCCCAATCGATGGGTCCATAGTTCCAATGTCCGGTCTCTTCGTTGAACGTCAGGTCGCGGTCGGGCAGCGTGAGGCCGAGGTAAAGAGCCTGGGGCACAGTGGCGTCGACGAATTTCTGCCGCAACTCGTCATTGGAGAAGCGTTTGATCTTCCACCTGGTGGAAGAATCAGTGTGCTCGCTCGCGACATCAGGCGGCCCGAACATCATGAGGCAGGGCCGCCACCATCGGTTCAGCGCATCCTGCGCCATGGTCTTTTGCGCCTCGTTGCCGCGCGCCAAGGTCAGCATGATCTCATAACCCTGGCGCTGGTGGAACGATTCCTCCTTGCACACGCGGATCATGGCGCGGGCGTAGGGACCATACGAGCAGCGGCAGAGCGGGATCTGATTCATGATCGCCGCGCCGTCGACGAGCCAGCCGATGACGCCGATGTCCGCCCAGGTGAGCGTCGGATAGTTGAAGATCGACGAATACTTCGCTTTCCCGGAGAGAAGCTGATCGACCAGCTCCTCACGGCTCACGCCGAGAGTCTCTGCGGCGGCGTAGAGATAGAGGCCGTGGCCGCATTCGTCCTGAACCTTGGCCAGCAAGACGGCCTTGCGGCGCAAAGATGGCGCGCGGGTGATCCAGTTTCCTTCCGGCAACATGCCGACGATTTCAGAATGGGCGTGTTGGGAAATCTGGCGCGTCAGCGTCCTGCGGTAGGCGGAAGGCATCCAATCATTGGGCTCGATGCGCTCCTCGGCGTCGATCCGCTCCTGAAACCGAGCCTCAAGCGCTGCGTCTTCGGCGTTGTCTCGGGGGTCCGGATTTGCATTGAGGGCTCGCGTAGACATCTGCCCCTCTCCTGATCCTTGCGATCATCATATGTTACAAAAAATGCGTATGCAATAATTTGTTGTAATATATTGTCGCGGCCGAGACGACCGCGAGCCAAAGGCAAGGACTCTTCCCAACGGCTCTTCCAAGGGGTCTATTAGCGGAAGCGGCGCAGCACGTCAGGAGCCGCCGGCAGAGCTCCGGCCTCGTCGACGGCATGGGCGTCGAGCCAGCGCTCGGAGGGAATCGCAAGATCCCTGTAGAGGCTTGCGCAAAGGCTGCGCGCGCGGGATCCTGGCCAGTCCTCCGGCAGGATGTCGGCAGGCAGAAGAGGGTCGCGCAGCACGATCCGCCGGTATTCATGGATAAGCAGGATGCGAGCCGCCAGCGCCTCGAGGTCGCTTAAATCAGCGGGCGCATCGAGAGCCTTGCGCAGAGGTTCGAATATCTCGACGAATTTGAGATAGGCGGTGGCTGTCGCCTCCAAGGGCCAGCTTTGCGCGGCAAGCCTGCGCAAGGCCGCCGCCTCGCCGCGGATCTCCAGCTTGAGCGCGCCTCGCGCAGCGGACGGGAGCTCGTGTCCGCCGGGCGCGACGCAGACGCCGGCGGCGGGACTGCCGAAGCCGGCTTGACTGAGCGCGTCGCGCGCGGCGTCGCGCTCCGCGCCGGCCGGCAGTAAGACGAGATCGAAATAGCCCCTCCAAGGCGGCGAACGTCCTGCGTAGATCTGGCGGGTCGCTTCCGCGAAGGTGGCGCGTCCCTTCTCGGCAAGCCGATAGTAGCTGTTGCGGCCGACCCGATTGCGTTCCAGCCATCCGTCGGAGGCAAGGCGCGACATTGCGGTTCGAACGACCCCTTCAGTAATATCCAAAGCCTTGAAGAAAGCGAGCAGCGTGCCGAGCCAGACGCTGCCGCCCCGTGGCGCGATGGCGTCGCCATAGACCGTGATGATGATGGACCAGGTCCGGGAGGGCTCGCCACGGAGCTGCTCGAGGATCTGGCCAAGCGCGGCGCGAGACATGCGCGACTTGGCCGCCGACTTCGGACGCGCCTGAGTTCGGCCGGTCATGCGCGGCGACGAACGCCGCGCGCCCCGGCGCTTCGCTTCGCAGCCGTTTCGGACGCGGGAGCCTGCCTCAAGGCCGCAGCTGCGTCCGCCGCCCCGGACATGATGAGGTCCGTGACAAAACGCGCATATTCGTCCCGGCTCAGCCCCTTGCCCTCGCGAAACCACAGGTAATGCCAGTTCAGCATGCCGAACGCCGACATCGTGAGCGGCTTCAAAAGCGGTCCGCGACCGATGGCTGGCAGCGCCTCGGCGAGCGCATCGGACAGAGTGGCGACCAGCGTCCGTTCCATGTCGCGAAGCTGTTCCTGCTTGTCGCTTGGGAGCAGCTTCAAATTCGCGATCTGCACCTGATGCTCCGCATCCGCGCCACGATAGGATTCGAGCAGAGCGGCGGCGATTGCGTAGACGCGATCCCGTGGATCATTCGTCGACTGCGCCGCCTTCTCCGCGACCTCTACCAGATCTCCGAGATGGGCGAAGAGGATATCGAAGAGGACAGACTCCTTGTCGGAATAGTAGTGATAGAGGAGCGCCTTGGAGACTCCGCAGGCGTTGGCGATCATGGTGATCGACGTGCCGGAATATCCAAACTCGGCGAACAGCTTGGCGGAACGGCGCAAGATCGCGAGGCGCTTTGCATCATAATCCTGAGCGCGGGTGCGAGCCATCTATCCTATCCATCGGTCATGCTGGCCGCGATTCGTCGTCTTTGAAGGCCGCTCGGCTCCTCAACGAGAATAAACCTGGGCGTCAGCATGCGAGAAACATTATCCGACCGCTCGATAAAAGGACAGTCGCCTCGACGCCACATCACCGAAAGACTCTCTTTTCGCGGGAGCGCGCCATATCAGCGCGAACAGGACTTGGCGGCGCGGGCGCTCATCGTCAGCAACTCATATCTCGCCACAGTCTCGTTGTGCTGGTTGAACACCTCCGCGTCCCATCGGACCTCGCCATAATCCGGCTTGCGGGCCGCCTGTTTCTGTTTGACGGTCAAGCGGACGTGAATTTCGTCGCCGGGCGAGACGGGCTTCAGGAACCGCAGGCTGTCGAGCCCGTAATTGGCCAAGAGCGGTCCGGGAGCGGGATCGACGAAAAGGCCCGCCGCAAAGGACAGGATCAGATAGCCGTGCGCGACGCGGCCGGGGAAGAAGGGATTGGCGCGCGCGGCCTCCTCATCCATGTGGGCGTAGAATGCATCCCCGGTGAAATGGGCGAAATGCTCGATGTCGTCGAGAGTGATGGCGCGCGAATCGGTTTCCACCGTGTCGCCGACCGAAAGCGCGTCGAAGTCGAGCCTGAAAGGATGCGGCGTTTTTGCCGGAGCCGGCGCTCCTTTGATCCAGCGCCGGGTCAAGGCTGAGAGGCGCGCGGGAGAACCCTGCAAGGCCGTGCGTTGCATATAATGAAACACGCCGCGCAAACCGCCCAATTCCTCACCGCCGCCCGCCCGTCCGGGACCGCCGTGGATGAGATTTGGCAAGGGCGAGCCATGGCCCGTGGACTCTTTGGCGCAATCACGATCGATGACCAACAAGCGGCCATGATATGGGGCGAGGCCGAAGATCAAGTGATCGGCCACGGCCGGGTCAAAGGTGAAGACGGACGCGACCAGACTTCCTTCGCCCATAGCGGCCAAAGTCACGGCGTCGTCGAGCGAATCATAGGGCATTAATGTTGCGACCGGTCCGAAAGGCTCCACGGCATGAACGCGGCGCGCCGCCAGGGGCTCCGCGCAACGCAGGAGCACCGGCTCCGTGAAGGCGCCTTTGGCAAGGTCGCCGCCGATCACTTCTCCTCCTTCAGGATCGCCCGCCACGATCTCGGCCTCCGCGGTCAGCTCCGCCACTGCGGCGCGAACGGCCGCACGCTGGGAGAGCGACGCCAGCGGGCCCATGCGCACTTCGTCAAGTCGTGGATCGCCGAGCTTGACGGCGGCGAATTGCGCCTCCAGGGCTTTGGCGACGGCTCCTTCGAAGGCGCGCGGGGTAATGATGCGCCGGATGGCCGTGCATTTCTGCCCGGTCTTCACCGTCGTCTCCCGCACCACTTCTTTGACGAACAATTCAAATTCCGGCGAGCCGGGAGCGGCGTCTGGCCCCAGCACGGCGCAATTCAAGGAATCTCGCTCGGCGATGAATCGCACCGCATTGCGCGAGATCGCCGGATGGTTGCGCAGCCGTTCCGACGTTTCGGCGGAGCCGGTAAACGAGACGACGTCCTGTCCCGTCAGATGGTCGAGAAGGTCGCCCGTGGCGCCGCAAATGAACTGCAGCGCGCCCTTGGGCAGAATGTCCGCCTCGACGATGAGGCGCACAACGGCCTCGGCCACATAGGCGGTGGCGGTGGCGGGCTTGGTAATTACAGGAACGCCCGCGAGGATCGCGGGAGCCAGCTTTTCCAGCATGCCCCAGCAAGGGAAATTAAAGGCGTTGATGTGTACCGCGACGCCCGTAAGGGGAGTGAGGATATGGGCGCCGACGAGCGTGCCTCCTTTGGAAAGCGTCTCCGTCTCCCCCTCGACGACGAAACGTTCGCTGGGGAGTTCCCGCCGCCCGCGCGAAGCATATGAGAAGACGGTGGCGAGTCCGCCGTCGATGTCGATCAGATTGTCGCGCTTCGTCGCTCCGGTGTCCGCGGCGAGGGCGTAAAGCGGGTCCTTGCGCTCGCTCACATAAAGGGCGATCGCCTTCAGCATGTCGGCGCGTTCATGGAAGGTGAGCGCGCGCAGAGCCGGCCCGCCGACGTCGCGGGCATGGCGCGCCATTGCTGCGAAATCGATTCCCGTCGTCGAGGTCCTCGCGATGATGCGTCCGTCGATGGCGCTCGGGATGTCCTCGAGTCCGATTTCCGGCGCAACGAAACGATCCTGGACGTAACTGTTGAGAACGATGGCCATCATGGGCTTTGCTCCCGGGGCGCGCAGTCGATGTTGATCACGGCTACCGCGTCATGGCGCGTAACGCCGACGGGACAGGTCCATGCGTCCATCGTCACACCCGCTCGATCAGCGCGGCGATGCCCTGCCCCACGCCGATGCACATGGTCGCGACGGCGCGCTTGCCGCCGCGGGTCTCCAGCGCGCTCACCGCCGTCATCGCGAGGCGTGCGCCGGACATGCCAAGCGGATGGCCGAGCGCGATCGCGCCTCCATGCGGGTTCACATGTTCCGCATCATCCGGCAGGCCGAGCTTGCGCAGCACGGCGAGCGCCTGCGCGGCAAACGCCTCGTTCAGCTCGATCAAATCGACGTCGACGAGCGCAACCTTGTTTTTTTCGAGCAGCTTGCGAGTCGCCGGCGCGGGACCAATGCCCATGATGCGCGGCGGAACGCCAGCCACGACCACGGAGACGACGCGGGCGCGTGGGGTGAGGCCGTGCTTTCTCGCAGCGGCTTCAGACGCAAGGATGAGGGCGGCGGCGCCGTCGTTCACGCCCGAAGCATTGCCGGCGGTCACAGAGCCGCCCTCTTTGCGGAACGGCGCCCTGAGCTTGCTCAGCTGTTCAAGAGTCGTGTCCGCGCGCGGATGCTCGTCGGCTATGACGATGCTCACAGCGCCTTTTTTGTCCTTGACCTCGATCGGCGCTATCTCGCGATCGAAAAATCCAGCGTCCTGCGCCGCCTTGACGCGCTGCTGGGAGCGATAGGCAAAAAGATCCTGATCCGCGCGGGAGATCTGAAAGAGATCGGCCACATTCTCCGCGGTCTCCGGCATCGAGTCGACGCCATATTGCGCTTTCATCAGGGGGTTGATGAAGCGCCATCCGAGCGTGGTGTCGAAGATTTCCGCTTGCCGGCAAAAGGGCTCCGCGCCTTTTCCCAGCACAAAGGGAGCCCGGGTCATGCTTTCGACGCCGCCAGCTATCACGAGATCGGCGTCGCCGGTCTTGATCGCGCGGGCCGCGATGCCGACCGCGTCGAGCCCGGAGCCGCACAGCCGGTTGATCGTCGTGCCCGGCGCGCTCGGCAAGCCGGCGAGGAGCGCCGCCATTCGGGCGACGTCCCGATTGTCCTCGCCCGCCTGATTGGCGCAGCCGAGGATCACGTCATCCACGGCCTCCCAGTCCACGGCGCCGTGGCGTTCGCGGAGCACGCGCAAAGGATGAGCGGCGAGATCGTCGGTGCGTATGTTCTTCAGCACGCCGCCGTAGCGGCCAATTGGCGTGCGCGCGAAGTCACAGATAAGGGCGTCGGCCATGGATCGACCTCTTCCACAGGCGGGACGGCGCGCGTAATGCCGCCTTGCAGCCGAGCCGCTCTGGTTGTCCGTGCGACGGCGTCCGCCGCGTCGGCGCCGGTTATGTCGAAGCTCATCGGCGCAGCCGTCTCGCCATAGCTACAGGGCGTTTCGGAAAAAGCGCTGAAATAGACACGCTCGCGCGCAGCTCGAACGGCTTTCTCCAGCACGCCGCGACGTTTCCCGAAAATCTCCGCGACTCTTTTCCTGTCCGCCTCGCTGCATCATGCTCGGGCTGTTGACAAACCGGATGCTTGCAATAGTATTAACCGACCGATCGGTCAATGCAAGAGTGCGGATTATTCGGGAGGAAAAATTTGGAAGGCGCAGTCCTAGTAGACCGTCATGATGCATGGACGGCCGTGACGCTGAACCGGCCTGATCGATTGAATTCCTTCAATGAAGACATGCACCGCCAGCTGAGCACGGCGCTGACCGAAATCGCGGCGGACGAAACCTGTCGGGCGGTCCTGATCACCGGCGCGGGCAAGGGATTTTGTGCAGGCCAGGACCTGTCCGATCGCGCTGGCTCTGAGGGTTCGCCCGACCTTGGCGCAACCATCGAGGCCTTCTACAATCCACTCATCCGTCGAATTCGGGCAATGCCCAAACCTGTCGTCTGCGCAGTGAATGGAGTCGCTGCAGGAGCCGGCGCCAATCTCGCCTTGGCCTGTGACATTGTGCTCGCGGCGCGCTCGGCCAAATTCATTCAGGCCTTTGCCAGGATTGGCCTTGTCCCTGATTCCGGGGGCACCTTCTTCCTGCCGCGCCTCGTTGGCGACGCCCGCGCCCGCGCCCTCGCTCTCCTTGGCGAGCCCATCGCCGCCGATAAAGCGGAAGCGTGGGGCCTCATCTGGAAAGCGGTGGATGATAAAAATCTGAGCGCGGAGGCGCATGCGCTCGCGGAGCGCCTCGCGGGCCAGCCGACGCAAGGCCTCGCCATGATCAAAGAGGCTCTCAACGCCTCGGCCGCAAACACGCTCGACGCGCAACTCGATCTCGAACGGGACCTGCAGCGCAAAGCCGGGCGTACGCCCGATTACGCCGAGGGGGTTCGCGCTTTCATGGAAAAGCGCGAGCCTCATTTCACGGGGTGAGCCTCATGAGCGCGGTCACGCCGGAGCACAGCCCGCAAGAGACCGCGCGTCTTGCCGCGCGCGTCATGTGGGCAAATGATCGGGCAAGCCAAGGCCTCGGCATGGAGATTGTGGACGTCGGTCCCGGCGCCGCCACGTTGACGATGACGGTGAGCGACGCCATGGTCAACGGCCACGGCGCCGCTCATGGCGGCTTTATTTTCGCGTTCGCCGACAGCGCGTTCGCTTTCGCGTGCAACTCCTACGGCGCCGCCGCCGTCGCCGCTCATTGCAGCATCACCTTCATTCGTCCTGCAAGACGCGGCGACCGGCTCGTCGCTCGCGCACGCGAGATCTCTCGCACTGGGCGATCGGGCATTTATGACGTGCACGTCAGCGCCGATGGCGTGACCATCGCCGAATTTCGTGGTCACTCCCGAACCACCGGCGGGTCGTTGATCAACGCCCGCGACGACGCCCCTGAGAGTGGCGACCCATAATAGAGGTATCGGAGGAAGCAAGAAATGACGCTCCCTGCGACCGCCTATCGCAACGCCGTCTCTGGCGGTCTCGATTCGGCGGAACGCGCCTCCCGTGACGAAATCCAATCTCTTCAACGCGAGCGCCTCGCATGGTCGCTCCGTCACGCCTATGAGAACGTGCTCTTCTACCGGAGAAAATTCGATGCGCTGGGGGTTCATCCATCAGATTTTCGGGACTTGCCGGACCTCGCCAAATTTCCATTCACCGTGAAGCAGGACCTGCGGGACAACTACCTCTTCGGACTGTTTGCGGCGCCACGAGAAAGGCTGGCTCGCATTCACGGATCCTCGGGCACGACAGGTAAACCCATCGTTGTGGGCTATACCAAAGCCGACATCGACATGTGGGCGGACGTCGTGGCGCGCTCTCTGCGCGCGGCCGGCGTGCGACCCGGAATGATGGTTCATGTCGCCTACGGCTACGGCCTCTTCACCGGCGGACTTGGCGCCCATTACGGCGCAGAGCGACTCGGCTGCACGGTGGTGCCGATCTCGGGCGGCATGACCGACCGCCAAGTGCAGCTCATAACGGATTTCGAGCCGGACGTCATCATGGCGACGCCAAGCTACATGCTTGCCATTCTGGATGGTTTCGCCAAAGCAGGCCTCGATCCCGCCCGCTCGTCATTGAAGTATGGATTGTTTGGAGCTGAGCCATGGACCAACGCCATGCGCGCGGAGATCGAGCGATCCTTTGACATGGAGGCGACGGACATTTACGGCCTCGCGGAGGTCATAGGCCCCGGCGTCGCCCAGGAATGCCTCGAAACGAAAGACGGTCCGCATATCTGGGAAGACCATTTCCTGCCCGAAGTCATCGATCCGATCACAGGCGAAGTCCTGCCCGATGGAGCCAAAGGGGAACTGGTCTTTACATCCTTGACCAAGGAAGCGCTCCCGGTCATCCGCTATCGCACTCGCGATCTCACACGACTCTTGCCAGGAACGGCGAGGCCCGGCATGCGGCGGATGGAAAAAGTCGCCGGCCGCAGCGACGACATGATCATCTTGCATGGGGTCAACGTATTTCCGAGTCAGATCGAAGACGCCTTGCTCACGACCGAATGGTGCGCCGGCCATTTTCAGATTGAGCTCGCGCGCCAAGGACACATGGACGGGATGACTGTGCTCGCCGAGGCGCGATCCAGCCACTGGGACGGCGCAGGTCTCGAACGGCATGCGAAGGCGTTGGCGACCCGTATCAAGGATACGGTCGGCATCAACGCGTCCATTGTGATCCAGGCGCCCGGCGCGGTTCCGCGCTCCGTCGGCAAGGCCGAGCGCGTTGTCGACAAACGGCCGAAGGAATAGGGCTGGGGCGACGACGCTGGAGGTGCGGAAGAGATGGATTGCGAACCTATACATCCACATTCTCGCTCGCTCGAGCGCACAAAATATGGCGCGGCCTTGGCCAACACATTGACGCGAATAGCCTGGGTCGTGCTGTTGCGCTCCCCCGGGAGCAATTCGCCGTTGGCGATTTGGCGCCAGCGGCGTAGGGTTAGGTGCGCTGCCTGGATCGAAGCGTTGAAGGGGAAGAGCGTTTGCGAGTGGTGGCGGCAAGATGGCCTGACGGTCGAAACGGCAGCTCCTTTTATCGTCCAGCTGATGGCCATCGGGCCCGCTCAAATTCTGCGGACCGGGCTGCGCGGATTTCCATCTTGGGACGGAGCTTTGCTCCGAAGCCGGAGGCGTTGCGGCAGACTCGATAGGGCGCGAACGCGACAACTCTCGCGGAGCCGGCCGTAGCTCGGCCGAAGCGGGCTACTCGACTTGTTTTGGGGACAAGCACTATGAGCGAAGCTCTTGTCGGGAAAATTTGCACGCCTTGTCGCGGCGGCATCCCGCCCCTGACGCCAGACGAAGCCAGGAGCTTCCAGGCGCAGACTCCCAATTGGGAGCTGAGCGACGACGCCCGCCGCATCCAGCGGACCTTTCGATTCGGCAATTTCCGGGAAGCGCTCGCCTTCGTTCGGCAAGTTGGCGAGCTCGCCGAGACCGAAGGGCATCACCCTGACATCGCCTTCGGCTGGGGCTACGCGACCGTCTCCCTGAGCACCAAGAAAATCAAAGGACTGCACGAGAACGATTTTATCATGGCGAGCAAGATCGACCGAGTGTCCGACGAAGCGAGTTCGGCTCTCGACCGCCAGCAGTGACGCGGGAAATCGTTGGCCAATCAAGCGATGTCGCCTGTCAAAGGGATGAAACGGCCGTTAGCCCATATCTCGTGGCCTAAACTCAACCCAAAATGCATGTGAGGGAAAAAGCCGATGGACGATATCTCGAACGCCAAGACATGTAGTCTGATCAAAGCAGGCGCCTTCTTTACCGGCAGGCAGGGCCTGCAGTATGCCGTCGGCATTTCTGCAGAAAGCGTCGGCTCCACAGCGCTCCATCTGCAGCTTGTCACGCTGCCTCCTTTGGCGCAGGCAAAGGCGCACAAGCATGAGGCCCATGAGAGCGCAATCTATGTTCTGACGGGGGAGTCCGGATGCTGGTTCGGCGACAGGCTTGAACAGCACGCCATGGTGCGTGCTGGAGACTTCTTCTATATCCCCGCCGACGTTCCCCACCTTCCGTACAACCCGAGCGACACTACCCCCTGTGTGGCGATCGTCGCGCGCACCGACCCGAACGACCAGGAGAGCGTCATCCTGCTCCCTGAGCTCGACGCGGAGCACAACAAACGTGTAGGCGACCGGCGCGTCACGCCGCGATAGGATTCGATGCGCTTATTCGGGAGACCGGCAAACCGTGTCGACGATCCGACGCTGCCGATCGAGGGGTCGACGCCGGCCTCGAGGAGACGTTCCGTGTACTTGATCGAGACGTATTGCGCGCCGCGATCGCTGTGATGAACGAGCCCGCTCTTTCGCACGGGCCGCCAGGACGACACGACCTCGGCTAATTCCGACAGAGCGGTATTGAGGAGGAGATCGTGCTCCCGTCGCGCGCCCTTCCGGCTCGCGTCCACTGCCCGCCTCGACGCGCGGCCCGCGGGAAGACAGTGGAACAAAGGAAACGGCGTGGCCGTTGTCTCTTCGCCGTTATTGGCCTTCCTGGCAGATCCCAGTTGGACGCAGGACCACTCACGGAGACCCCCTATGGCAACTTTACGGCGCGCCGCGGCCTTGATCGTTTTTCTGTTGCTGGGCGCTATCCCCGCGACGAAGGCGGATAATGCAAATTTCAAAGGCGCTGTCTTGGACGAAGTCTCTCTCGGCAGCTTGACTGGCGAATACACTATGAAGATGACACTGCTCGAAATGGAGCCAGGCGCAGCAATTCCAGAGCACACTCACAAAGGACCGGGCATGCGCTACGTGCTTGAGGGTGCAATCGCCATAGCTTGGAAGAACGGCAAGACGGAAACCTTCAAGGCGGGATCTACCTATTTCGAGGCTCCCGGCTCCAGCCACCCGATTGGCCGGATGTCCGCCCGAAACGCGGTCAATGACAGAACGCGGGTCCTAATTTTCGAACTCCTGCCGAAGCAATAGTCACTTGAAAGGCGTGGTACGCGCCATCCGCGTAGGTAATCAGGCTGGTGGTCGAAATAAGCGCGCGGCGACGTCATATTCCGCGAGCCATTCGATTTCGTTCTCGCGCAGCTTCGCCGCGATCCCTCGGTTTCGTTTCGCGTCCGCTCGGACCACAAGACCGCCCTTGCGTAGGCCGGCCAGCGCAGCGCACGTTGTGTGAGGCAGCCGGCCGGTAGCTTCCAGCGGGACGGAGGACTAGAACGCGCTCGAAATTTTGCTCAATGAGTTAGCCGCATCGCGGCCGGGCTGAGATCGTTGCTCAAGATCCGCTAGATTGATGTTGCTAAACAACACGCCGCGTAGCTATTCTCGCGAACACGACGTAGTCGGGTGACAGGCGAGGCGAGAGATTAAGATGGCCCGGCTAAGACGAAAGCCTGGAGATCATGCCGAGAACGCGGCACCCGCTGACCGTGTATCTTTATTTGCAAGAGTGAAGGGAATATGGCTGCTAATAGCCCTAATCGGCGGCTATGTCATTGCTGGGCTGACGTTTCCGAAAAAGATCGAGGAAGCATACGAAGTATCAGTGAAGACGCTCAATCGAGTTCCGCGACCGGTAATTGCCCTCTGGTATAGCTTTGTCGGCAACAAGGACAGCAAGTCTCTCGAGCTCGTGCGTCAGCTTCATCCAGGAGCCGAATTTTGTCTCGAAAAAAGTGAGATCACCGATCTAGTTCATGATGGATGGGCTGCTGATCTGATCGTTGTGTACGCTCCAAAACCAGCTGAGGCCAATATCGAATGCGGGACCCCTGATGCGCCTCGGGATTCACTGGCAGTGTATACTCCGGTTAATTTTTCATTCTATTATGCCGGAAGCGCAGGAATGCGTGATGATCCGCCGAGCGAATGGTTTGCTCGTGATGGTTTCATTTTTCGCAAGTGGTATCAAACCGACTTTCCCGAACTTGAGGTATGGTATCTATCCGAACATAAGCTGATCAAGGCTGACGCGAACATAAAACTCACTGATGATTCCGAGCACGAATATGAATTGAGGACTACTAGATATCGGAACGGCCTTATAGGCTGGGGGGTCCCAGAGGGGCTTTTCCACATGGCAGTTTTGCCGGACGGCAAGTTTGAAAAAGCGGCAGGACTACCGAACGATCTTAAGCGCCCCGACAGCCAAGCCGTAGAATTGCGATGGTCTGGCACTTCATTCGTGGACGAGGCCGGAAAAGACTGGGCGCAGGATTTTTCGAAAAATCCCGTGATCGCGGTGTCGCAGCTAGCTCACCTATATCTCTCCGGATGCGAGCCTATTGAGGGATTTACAGATTCACCCCTGCTTCCGGGAGCGGTCGTCCCGCGTTTCGATCAGTCGCCGCTGCTGCAGTGTGGCGGTCATGCTGAAGAGGAGTTCACGCTCATCAAGTTGGAACGGGCAGACTAGTCTAGAGCCGTCGGGTCACTGGTTCGCCGCGCGCTGATGGAAGCGAATGCTGGAGGAGTCGATCATCAGGACATCGCCGTCGCGGGCTTGCAAAGCCATGACGAGACGGCGCCGGGCGCGAGCCGCGTCACAGCGCTCGCCGAACCGTTGGGGAAGGATCCCCGTCAACGACTAATCGAGCGTTTCGCGGTAGAACCAAACCGCGATCACGACGGCCGCCAGCGTGAAGAGTGCGATCGGCCAAACTTCCGGCAATATCTCTGGCAGGCGATTTCCTTTGAGAAGCACGCCGCGCACGATCCTTATTGCGTGCGTTGCGGGCAGGACTTCGCCGGCCCATTGCGCCCAAACAGGCATGCCCTTGAAAGGAAACATGAATCCAGACAGGAATATGGACGGCAGAAGCGTAAACTGGGCAAACTGGATCGCCTGCATCTGGTTCGCCGCGATTGTCGAATAGGTGATTCCAAGCGCAAGATTGCCGGCGATAAAAAGTCCCAGCGCGACGAGGAGCAAGAGAATTGAACCTCGGATCGGCAGTTGAAAAAACAGCACCGAGACAATCAGGATGAGCGCCACCTGGACATAGCCGACGAAGACGTAGGGCGCGATCTTGGCGAGCATGACCTCGATCGGCCGCACCGGCATGGCGAGCAGATTTTCCATCGTGCCGCGTTCGCGCTCGCGCGTGATTGAAAGCGCCGTGACGAAGAGCGTCGATATCATCAGGACGACGCAGATCAGCCCCGGGACAATGTTGAGAACCGTCAGCTGCTCCGGATTGTAGCGGGCGTGAACAACGAACTGGAACGACGGCGGCGAAGTCCCGGTCTGGCGAACCGGCGGCAGGTCCCGGTTGAGAACCGTCGCCAAGGCCGGGAGCGCGGCGGTCGCATTGGCTATGGCCGTCGGATCGCTGGCGTCGGCGTCGACGAGGATCGACGGCGTTTCGCCGCGGTCGACGGAGCGGTCAAAGTCCGGGGGAATATTGATGACGAACAGAAGCTCGCCTTGCGCCAGCCCGCGTTCGGCCTCGGCTTCCGAGGAAAGCATCGAAATCTTATAGTAGCCTGTGTTGCGGAGAGCGGCGAGAATCGTACGCTCATATTTCGAATGCTCGACGGAAAGCACTCCCGCCGGCAGATTCTTGGGGTCGGTGTTGATCGCGTAGCCGAACAGAAACAGCTGCATCATCGGCAAGGCGATGATGAAGCGCAAAGTGATGGGGTCGCGCACGACCTGCAGCCATTCCTTGCGCAGGAGAGCGACGAACCGCTTGAAGGAGAACGCCTTCACGAGTCGCCTTTCACGCTCAACATATGGATGAACACGTCTTCGAGGCGGGGTTCGGCCTCGCTCCAAGCGATAGCGCCGCCGCCATCCGACCGCAGCGCGTTTTCGATCGCGGCGCGGTCGGTTCCCGCGACGCGCAAGGCGTGTCCGAATACGGCGGCCGCCTCGATCCCCGGGGCGCGGCGCAAGCGTCGCGCCGCGGCGTCCAGATCGCCGCCCGTCGCCTCGAAGATGACGAGGCCTGAACGAGCGCAGACTTCGTCCGCGGCCCCTTGCACGATAATGCGTCCATCAGCGAGATAAACGATACGCTTGCAGCGCTCCGCCTCGTCCATGTAGTGGGTGGAGACGAGCACCGTCAGCCCTTCGCCGGCGAGGTCGTGGATCAGATCCCAAAAATCGCGACGCGCTTTGGCGTCCACTCCGGCCGTCGGCTCGTCCAGCAAGAGCAGCTTCGGTCGGTGCAAGACGCAGGCGGCGAGGGCGAGGCGCTGCTGCCAACCGCCGGAGAGCTCGCCAGCCAGTTGATCGCGGCGGCCGGCGAGCTCCATGCGATCCATAATGTCACGGACGGCCTCGCGCCGATTGGCTATTTCGTAGACGCTGGCGACCAGATCGAGGTTCTCGAAGACTGTGAGGTCTTCATAGAAACTGAACTTCTGCGTCATGTAGCCGGCCTCGCGCCGGATCAGCGAGGCTTCGCGGATGATGTCGCGGCCGAGGCAGGCGCCACTCCCCCCATCGGGGACAAGAAGGCCGCACAGCATGCGGATGGTGGTGGTCTTGCCGCTGCCGTTGGCGCCGAGAAAACCACAGATCTCGCCCGCGCCTACCTGCAAAGTGAGCCCATCGACGACCCTGCGCGCCCCGAAGCTCTTCTTCAGGTCATGAACGTCAATGACGAAGTCCGTCAATTGGAACTGCCCTTCGCGATCGGCCGCACGGCGACCGGCTGGCCAGGATTGAGCAGGGGGGCCTGCTCGGGGGGCGGGCGCGCCTCGACCCTGTAGACGAGCTTCGCACGGCTCGACTCGCTATAGATGACGGGCGGCGTGTATTCGGCCTGTGGCGAGATGAAAGAGATCGTCGCAATAAGGTCGGGCGGGCAGCTGTCGCAGACAAGCTGGACTTGCTCCCCGTGATGAACCGCCGCCAGCATTTTCTCGGGCACAAAAAAGCGCACGAAAATATTTTCGGGCGGCAGCAGCGACACCACCGGCCCTCCGGCGGGCATGGTTTCTCCCGGACGCGCAAGCACGTCCGCGACGACGCCAGCCGCGGGCGCCGCGACATGCCGCTGATCGAGGCGCCATTGCGCCATGGCCATAGCGGCGCGCGCCGCCTCCACGCTCGCCTGCTGCGCCTTGATCTCGGACTCACGGCCGAGGGGATTGCGCAATTGCACAAGCGCCGCGCCGAGACCTTCCATTTTGGCGGTCGCAGATCGCAGATCAGCCCGTTGCTGCTCCGCGTGCTGCGTGGAGGCGGCGCCCGTCTTAAGCAAATTCTCAGTCCGCTGGAGATCGGCTGAAAGCTTGTCGCGCGCCGCCTGCGCGTCAGCGAGATTTGCTTCCGCCTGCTGAATCTCGGTGGGCTTGCCGGCGGACTGGAGATTGGCGAGCTGCGCTTCGGCTTGCCGGAGTTGCCGCGTCGCCTGATCGAGCGCCGCCCGGTCGGCGACGTCGTCCTGGTCAAACAAGGAGGCTCCGCGGGCGACTTTCGCGCCGCGCTCGACGAAAACGGAAGTCAGGAGACCCGCGAGGGTCGGACCAACCTTCACGAAGTCGGCTTCGGCATAGCCCTGCCACTCGACCGGCGCCGGAGCGCGGCCGCGCCACCACCACCAGGCGGCAGCGGCGGCCGCCGCGAGCGCGACCGCAAGAATGACGCGTCGATCCACGGTCTTGACCTTATGCAACGTGAATGTATCGTTGCATTATCATCGTTGGTCGAACTCAGCAAGGAAGCACCGGCTGGATGCCGAGCGGAACGCGCAACTCGTTCAATCGCGGCCCGGGGGGCCGGCCGACCCGACAGGAAGCCGAACGGCGACACGAAAGCCTGGTCGCCAGCGCCGCCCGCCTGTTTTTGGAGAAAGGGTGGGACGGAGCCTCGGTCGACGAAATTTCACGGCAATCCGGGGTCGCGAAGCGGTTCATCTATGCGCGCTACCCCGACAAGGCGGCGCTGTTTGTCGGCGCGGTCCAGCGATCTATCGACGAGAAGATGGAGATCCTCCACACATTCGAGCCGCTCCCGGAGGACGTCGAAGCCGGACTTCGCGCATTTGGACGAAGGCTGTTGGACTTGGCGTTGCGCCCCGACACTCTCGCTTTCCTTCGGCTGTTCATCGCCGAGGCTCCCCGGTTCCCGGAGCTCGCAAAGCTGTTTGTCGAGAGCAACCGCCATCGCGGCCTTGCCGAGATCAATCGCGTTTTGGCGGCCTACTCCGATCGCGGGGCGATCGAGCCTGGCGATCCGGACATCAGGGCGGAGCAGTTCTTCATTCTGATCGTCGGCGCGCCCCAGCGTTTGGCTTTGCTCGGCGCCCGCGACGAGCCTGCGGCGGAAGACCGGCGGCTCAACGCCGCGGTTCGTCTCTTTCTCCATGGATGCCGGAATCGTTGAGGTCTGATCACCCGCCGAGAAGCAGGCGGGCTCCTTGTCGGGACCGCAAGAGGTCGCCTGTCTCGTCTCGCACGGCATGCTGGACGGGTTCGCGGCGACCTCGAGCTGGCGGGCCTTTTCATGAAACTGGCGACTTGACCAGGACCGCGGCCGGCAGCGTAGCGAAAATCTCCGCCAAAAGCGCCGGGCCGCCTTCGAGGCGGCGCGAGGTCAACACGTCGGTCCACGCGCCGGGAGCCAGCGTCACGGCGGATTCCCCCCATTCCGGATCCGCCTCGCGCCGGCCCGGATAGCGCGCGATCAACACGGCGACTGCGGCGGCGCCGGCCGTCCGCGCGAAGCCGAGCGCGAAATCGGATTTGGCGCCGCAGAGCGGGAGCGGCTCATAGCTTCCCTCCGCAAACAGCGCCTCCTGCCGCTTGCGCAAATCGAGCAGCAACGCCGTCACGGCGAGCTTGACACGGCCGTCCCGCCAATGGTCGATGAGCTCGCGCATCGCGGCCTGGCGAGATTTCGCCAGCATCGGGACGATCGAGCCCAGGGCTCGCCGACGCGCCTCGAAATCGACAGGGCGCCGGTTATCCGGATCGACAAGGCTGAAATCCCACATTTCGCAGCCCTGATAAATGTCCGGCACGCCCGGCGCGGTGAGCTTGAGAGCGAGCTGCGCCAGACTATTGTCGACGCCGAGACGGGCGACGCGCTGCGCGAAAGGCAGGAAGCTCGAAAGGAAAGCGTTGTTGGAGGGGTCGAGCGCCGCAGCGGCGAAGGACTGCATCGCATCTTCGTAATCGGCGTCGGGCGCCCCCCAGAAGGAAACGACTTTGGCCTCGCGCATCGATTTGGTGAGCGCCCCTTTGATGCGCAGCCCGTAGTCTTCGAGCGCCGATGCGTCGGAGGTGTCGAGCAGCTCGATCGGCCATGATCCGACGAGCAACTGATAGAGCAGATATTCGTCATTGCGGCCCGGCGCCGCCGCGTCGCCCGCGACGTCGCCGCGCCGCGCGCGCAGCAATCGGCTCCAGATCTGGACCTGGCGGCCCCATTCGTCCGGCATGTCCGCCAGGACGGCGAGCCGCGCCCGAACGTCCTCGCCGCGCTTCGTGTCATGCGTCGAGGTCGCAAGCATGGCGCGCGGCCAGCTCTTCGCGCGTTCGGCGTTGGCCTTGTGAAAGGCCGCGGCGCTAAGGCCGAAACGCTGCGGATCGCCGCCGACCTCATTCAACGCCACAAAACGATTGTAGCGGTAGAAGGCGGTGTCTTCGAGACCCTTCGCCATCACCGGACCGCTATATTGCTGCAGCTTCATGGCGAAGCGAAGGACGGCGGCGCGGCTGAAGCCGCTGTTCGGCTCCAACGTCAGTTTGCCCGTTAGCGCGCCGCCGAGAAAATCGAACACCGTAGAGTCGATCGCCGGATCGAGGCGCCGCGCCTGGCCGACAGCCCAGCGCAGGTAGCGGCGATCGGCGTCGTCGCTCCCGGCGTCAAGATCGACATAGGTCCGATACACGGGAAAGCAGGCGACGATCTGCTTGATCGCGCGCTGAAGGATCTGCCGCGTGAAATCCGCGGTCATGGGATTTTGGCGGGCGATGCGCGCGGCGTCCCGGCCGAGGGCGCTGAGCTCGCTCGCCATCTCGTTTTCCATGATCCGCATCTTGGAATCATAGACGACCCGCGCGAAAGGCGCGTCGACTCCGGCAAAGCTCTTGTAGATTTCCGTGAAACCCTGTTCGGCGCCGGGATCGATCAGCGCGCCGAGCGCCAGATTGGCGAAATCATATCCGGTCGTTCCCTCGACCTTCCAATCCGGGCGCAGCGCCTCATGCGCCGCGAGAATCTTCTCGACGACAAGATAAAACGGCTTTTGCACGGCCGCCCTCAGGCTGTCGAGATAGGCCTTTGGATCGAGCAGCCCGTCGATGTGATCGATGCGCAGGCCGTCGAGGACGCCGTCTTCGATCATCGGCAGGATCAGCGCATGCGCATGGCGAAACACGGCCGGAAGCTCGACCCGCAAGCCGGCGAGATCATTGATGTTGAAGAAACGGCGATAATTGATCTCGTCGCCGGCGACGCCGAAATAGGCGGGGCGCCAGAATTGCCGCTGGATCAAGGCGTCGAGCGCCCGCCAGTCCGCGTTGAGCGCCGCGAGCGAACGGTCGAGAACAGCCCTGATATCCGGCTTCTCCCGTATGAGCCCCGCGAGCCTCGCCTTCAACGCGCGGGCGCGCTCGCCGACCTCCGGGCGCCATTGTCTCAGATCGGCGAACATGTCGCCGAGCCGGTCGAGCTCGGCGTCCTCATGTCCGAGCACCGTGTCGTAGTGCAGGGGACACAGCGGCAGCTTATGTACGTCATAGGCCCAGATCGCGAGGCCGCCTTCCTCCGGGTCGAATTTGATCGTCAGATTGCCCTTCTCGAGCTCGACGCCATACTGGTCGCCGAGAAAAGGAACGAGCAGCTTGCCGGCGAGATAATGATTGTCCGGATCCCAGTTGATGTCGAACCAGCCGGCGTGTTCGGCCTCGGGACCCCATTCCAGCACGTCGAGCCAGAGCGGATTGTCCGCGCCGCCGACGCCCATGTGGTTCGGCACGAAATCAAGGATCTGACCAAGGCCGGCCGCGCCGAACGCGGCCAGCATGGCGCGAAAGCTCTGTTCGTCGCCAAGCTCGGGATTGAGCGAGAGATGATCGGTGATGTCATATCCATGGGTGCTGCCCGGCCGCGCTTTGAGATAGGGCGAGGCATAAACATGACTGATCCCGAGCTCGGCGAGATAGGACGCGATGCGAGTCGCGTCCTCGAACCGAAAGCCGGCGTGAAACTGGAGGCGGTAGGTCGCGCGCGGCGTCATATGACGACTCTCATGGATCCGTCTCTATCGACCAGCACACGGACCATGGCCCAAGGGGCGGCTCTGTCTTGCCTTCGGACCAAAGGCGCCTGCCCTTGATCGCGGGGAACCCGACGCGGCTGTCCGACAGATTCGCCGACAGCATGAGCGTCCGCTCGACCCCTGCCCGCCACCGAACCTCGACGGCGCCGTCGCCGTAAACGATGCTGTCGCCGCCCGCTGTGATCTTGCCGAGGAGCGGCGCGATCTCCCGCCTTCGGATCGCGAGCAGAGCACGATAGCGGGCGAGATGCGCGGCGTCGACGCGATCCCAATCAAGCTTCGCCGCCGCAAAGGTCGCCTCAGCCAGGGGATCAGGAATGCGGTCGCGTTGCGTCGAATCGGCGAATTCGGGAAAGCGCGCAAACTCGTCCCGCCGGCCCCTGCGGACCGTCTCGGCGAGATCGCCGCTGAAATCGCAGAAGAAAGGGAACGGCTGCTTGGCGCCCCATTCCTCCCCCATGAACATCATCGGGATCTGCGGAAGCAGCAGATACGCAGCCGAGAGCGCGCGCATGACTTGCGCGGGCGCGAGCATGCCAAGGCGCTCGCCAAAAGCGCGATTGCCGATTTGGTCATGGTTCTGAATGAAGGCGACAAATGCGTCGGGAGGGAGCATCGACGAAGGCTCTCCACGCGGCGAGCCGCGATAGGGCATGATCTCGCCCTGAAATGCGAAGCCCTCGGCGAGCGCTCTGGCGAGAAGGTCGGTTCGGCCCTCATAGTCGGCGTAATAGCCGGCTCGTTCATGCGTCGCTGCGACGTGCAGCACATGATGCACGTCGTCATTCCATTGCGCCGTATAGAATCTCGGCGCGCCGCTCGGACGAACGAGGCGACGAGATTCATTCTCTTCATTTTCGAGGAGCAGATGAATCGGCCGGTTCGTCAGAGCCCGCGCGCGCTCGGCGAGCTCGTCGAGGAAGTGCTTCTCTCCCTTGTCGATGAGCGTGTGCACGGCGTCGAGGCGCAGGCCGTCGAGATCAAACTCCAGAAGCCAGTAGAGCGCGTTATGGATGGCGAATTCTCGCGCCGGCTCGCAGCCGTCGTAGTTGATCGCGGCGCCCCATGGCGTATGACGCGCTTCATTGAAGAAGCCCGGCGCATACAAGAGCAGATAATTTCCGTCCGGCCCAAAGTGATTGTAGACGACGTCGAGCAACACTGCGATTCCGCGGGCGTGGGCGGCCTCGATCAGAGTCTTGAAATCCTCCGGCCGCCCATAGGATGAATCAGGCGCATACGGCAGCACGCCGTCATAACCCCAATTGCGCCGTCCCGGGAAATCCCAGACGGGCATGATCTCGATCGCGGTGACGCCGAGCGAGGCGAGATGGTCGAGCTTTTCGATCGCCGCGCGAAACGTGCCCTTATCGGTGAAGGCGCCGATGTGCAGCTCGTAGAGAACAATGTCGTTCCATTCGCGGCCACGCCAATCGACGCTCCATTCATAGCTCGCCGGATCGATGACTTCGCTTGGGCCGTGAACGTCCTTCGGCTGAAAGCGCGAGGCCGGATCAGGGATTCTTGTTCCGTCAGCCAACACATAGTGGTAGAGGCTGCCGGGCCTCGCTTCGGCGGTGACGAGTTCGTGCCAGCCGCCAGGCGCCTTCTTCATCGGAACGCTTGTCTCGGGAAGGGGCGTCTCGCGGCCGCAAAGAAGAAGCGCCACGCTATTGGCTTGCGGCGCCCACAAGCGGAAGCGGACCCTGCCATCCTCCTCCGCACTTGCGCCGGCCGGCGCCCGATATGCCCGTGAAGTCAACCGGGCCATCCTATCAAACCCGACCGCGCAGCCGCGACCGATACGTCAGCGCACGAGCGCTAGAAGGCCTCCTGCGCCGACGCCGTCGCCCCGCCTAACCCGCAGAGCGTCTTCATGGTTCCTCCACCCACTCCCGGGCGTCCCGCTATACGAGCCGCGAAGCATTCGAGACGTCCGCGCCTCGCTATCGCTAGAACGGATTCCAGGTCGAGGTCGGCGTGAATTTGAGATAGCTGACGTTGAAGCCGAGCCGCGCGCCAATGCCTGCGCGGATGGGAACGACATAGACATCGTCGTTGATCAGCGCCGTCATGCCGAACCCGCCGATGAAATAGGCCGAACCGTCGACGCCGCCGTAACGGCGGAAGATGGCGTTCACCGCGGGTAGATTATAGACCAGCATCATGGTGCGGTCGCCATCGGCGCCGGCGTCGAGGCCAAGCGACGGCCCCTGCCAGAACACGCGAACGTCGCCGGCGTTGCGCGTGTGCATGACGCCCTCGCCATAGCGCACTCCGCCGATGAAGGCCCCGCCCGCCTCTTGGCCAAGGATATAGCCATTGGGCTTGCCCCAGCGCTGCGTCGCCGTTTCAACGATCTGGGCGAGGCCGCGCGAGATGGAGCCGAAGAACTTATGTCCGTTCTGAATGATTTCATCCGGGGCGTAGTCGTCCGGGCGGCCAGCCGGCGCGTCGGCGAGCGCCGCGCGAGGCCGCAGCCCGGTGGATAAAAATGCGGCGGCGGCCGCCATTTGCAGCGTCAGCTCTCTTCGCGATATCATTCGACTCTCCGCGAGCTTGCCCTCATCAGAGCAGACGGACTGGCTGCTGCTCTCCTTTTTGATTCGGCGCGTCTTCTCGTCTGCGGCGCGTCTTTTCATCCGAAAGTCCTGTGACTTTTCGGAGACCGAATCAAGGTTTGGCCGAAGAGGCTTAACGCAAGGTTGACGCCATCCATGCGAGCTGCGGCGGGTTTCGCCGCGCCGCAATGATTTCAGGGGTGAATGGCGTTGCGGTCGCCCCAGGCGACGAAGGGACCGTTCCTGAATTGCAGGCCGATCTTGCCATATTGCAGCGGATGCTGTTCCTCGTCGAGGACGATGCCGCCTGCCGCGCGCAACACGGCGTCGCCCGCCGCGGTGTCCCACTCCATGGTCTGACCGAAGCGAGGATAGACGTCGGCGTCGCCCTCCGCGACGGCGCAGAATTTCAGCGACGATCCGGCGGCACGGCGCTCCCTGATCGGCAACTGCGCCAAAAAGGCCTCGGTCTGCGGATCGCAATGCGAGCGGCTGGCGAGCGCGGTCAGCCCTTGCGGCGGCGCGGCGCGGACGTGGATCGCGCGGCGCTTGTCCGGCGACGGCAGCGGCCCACCGGGCGCGACCATGCAGGAGGTCGCCACGGCGCCGCCGATCCACATTTGCCCAAGCGCCGGAGCGTAGACGACCCCGGCGCTCGGCGCGCCATTGACGACCAGCGCGATATTGATCGTGAACTCGCCATTATGGCTCAAAAATTCGCGCGTGCCGTCGACTGGATCGACAAGGATGAAAGTCGAGCCCGCGACCGTCTTCTTGCCGCGCGCGGCGGATTCCTCGGCCAGGACCGGGAGGCCCGGCAGGCGCTCCGCGAGGCGCTTCAATATGATCGCTTCGGCATATTCGTCGGCGTCGCACACGGGGCTCTTGTCGGGCTTGCGCCGCGCGTGGCTGTCCGAGGCATAGACCGACATCACGGCCACGGAGGCCTCGATCGCGATTTCGGCAAAGATCTCAGCGACGGCGTTGTTGTCCAGAGCTAAAGCGCCGTCCCGCGCCTCGGAGAGAAAATCGGGCATTTCAATCGACATGAAAATCCGGGGTTTCGCGTCGGCCGCCGCCTCCGGAGCGGCGCCACAGACGCCGCCGCGCTATTGCCACAAGCCTCGAAGCTAGCCTATGCGCCGTGCGATGAATAGAAAGTACTTTTCAATTATTTAATAAACTGCTGCGGGATCGCGATGAGCAATGCGGCAAAAATTGCGCGCCCTTGGCGGTCGGCAAGGCGCCCGGAGGCGCGCGCCCGCGCCTTCACGGCTCTGCGCTCTCCATCATCTTCACAAAGCGGCGAAAGAGATAATGGCTGTCACGCGGGCCGGGCGAGGCCTCGGGATGGTGCTGGACCGAAAAGGCCGGCCGGTCCGTCAATTCGATGCCGCAATTCGAGCCGTCGAACAGTGACCGATGCGTCTCGCGGGCGTTCTCCGGCAAGCTTGACGGGTCGACGGCAAAGCCGTGGTTCATCGAGACGATCTCTACCTTGCCGGTGGTGAAATCCTGCACCGGATGATTCGCGCCATGATGGCCCTGGCGCATCTTCACCGTGCGGCCCCCGAGCGCGAGCGCCAGCATCTGATGGCCAAGGCAGATGCCAAAGGTCGGAAGCCTTTCGTCAAGCAGCGCTCTGATCACCGGCACGGCGTATTTTCCGGTCTCGGCCGGATCGCCGGGACCGTTGGAGAGAAAGACGCCGTCTGGCCTCAGGGCGAGAATTTCGTCGGCGCTCGCGGTCGAGGGCGCAACCGTCACATCGCAGCCGGCGTCGGTCAAAAGGCGCAAGATATTGCTCTTGATCCCGTAATCGATGGCGACGACCTTGAACCTGCCGCCTTCGGCGAGGCCATAGCCCTTATCTTGCGTCCAGGACGTCTCTTTCCATTCGTAGCGCTGGGTCGAGGCGACGCTCGGCACAAGGTCCATGCCTTCGAGCCCGGGCCAGGCGGCCGCCGCCGCCTTCAGCGCCTGAAGATCGAAGACGCCGTCGGGCGAATGTGCGATCACGGCGTTCGGCATGCCGCGCTCGCGGATGAGCGCCGTCAGCGCGCGCGTGTCGACGCCGCAAAGGCCGACGATTCCCCGGCTCTTGAGCCAGGCGTCGAGGCCACGCGCGGCGCGATAATTTGAGGGGCTCGTGATCGGCGCGTGCAGGACGACCCCGCGAACGCCGGCGCTCGCAGCGGGATTGGTCGTCTCGATGTCCTCGTCATTTGCCCCGACATTGCCGATATGTGGAAATGTGAAGGTGACGATCTGCCCGGCGTAGGACGGGTCCGTCAGAATTTCCTGGTAACCGGTGATGGCGGTGTTGAAGCAGACCTCGCCGACCGCCTCTCCCGTGGCGCCCAAACCCTGTCCTTCAAGGACGAGACCGTCCGCAAGGACGAGAAGGGCCGTCGGCCGCGGCGCCTGCCAGAAAGACGGCTCTTTGTCTTGATCCGCAGTCATGCTCGCTTTACACCCATGCGCCCGGCCGCGCGGGATCAGGCTCGAATTTGCAAAGTTGAATGGGACTTAGGTTCGCGGGAAGCTAGAGGCAAGCCCGCGCCGCGTCAATGCGCGCCGCTCGCAGCCTCGCACGGGGCGCAGATCGCGGCGCCTGATTGATCCGGCAGGACCGGCGCCGGCGGGTTATGTAAGGAACGAGAGATGCGCGACCAATTCACGAGCGAGTTGAAGGCGGCGATGAAATCCGGCGACAAGCGCCGCGTCGATACGATCCGCATGATCGCGGCCGCTCTCAAGGACAAGGACATCGAGGCGCGCGGCGCCGGAAAGACCATCGGCGACGATGATATCCTCGCCCTTTTGCAGAAAATGGTGAAGAGCCGCCAGGAATCGCAGGAAATTTACGAAAAGGCCGGGCGCGAGGATCTCGCCCGGCAGGAGAGCGAGGAGATCGCCGTCATTCGCAGCTTCCTGCCCGAGCCTCTGGACGAGGCTGAGGTCGAGGCGGCGATCAATGCAGCGCTAACGGAAACGGGCGCAGCCTCGATCAAGGACATGGGCAAGGTCGTCGCGGCGCTCAAGGCGAGATTTGCCGGCCGGATGGATTTCGCCAAGGCGAGCGCAGCGGTCAAGGCGAAGCTCGGCGCACGCGCCTGAGGGCTGCAGAGGGACAAAGCCTACGACGCTCCGGCGCGCAGAAAAAGCGCGAGCTCGTCCGGCGCCATATGGGTCAGATTTTCCTCGCGCGGGAAATCGGCGCCATGGACGTCTGCGACATAGGCGCGCATCGCCTCCATCATGAGCCGCCCAACCTCCTGATAGCGCCGGTTGTGGCGGAAGTTCCGCGCCCCGTAGCCCAGAACGTCGGTGATCACCAGAACCTGTCCGTCCGTATTCCGGCCCGCCCCGATCCCTATGGTCGGCGCCGCGACCCTCCGGGTGACTTCGGCCGCCACCTCATCGGGGATCATTTCGAGCACCAGGAGCTTCATCCCGGCCCTATCGAGCATGAGGGCGTCGGAAAGAAGCTTTGCCGCCTCTTGCGCCGAGCGCCCCTTGACGCGTTTGTCTTGATGCGTCTGAGGCTCGAGTCCCAGATGGCAGCAGACCTCGATCGAGGCCGCGGCAAGCGCCTCGAGAATCGCTAAACGCGCGCCTTCGAATTTCACGATGTCGGCGCCAGCGGCGACGAGCGCCCGCGCACTCTCGACCGCTTGACCCGGCGAGTCGTAGGTCGCGAACGGCATGTCGCCGATGATGACGGCCTCCGGCGCGCCGCGGCGGACCGCGCTGATGTGGTGGCGCATGTCGGCCAGCGTCACCTCGAGCTCGCTGGCGTAGCCCAGAATATTCGCGCCGACGCTGTCGCCGACGAGAAGAATGTCGACGCCAGCCTCCGCCTCCGCGCGCGCAGTCGGCGCGTCATAGGCGGTCAGGACGGCGATCTTCTCGCCTTTCCGCTTCATCTCGAAAAAACGCGCGGCTCTACTCATTTCTGCGGTCGTTCCTCTGACTCGGCGCCGCAAGACGGGCGCCTTATAGCCGCTGCGATATAGCCGCTGCGCAGGCTGAATGCTTTCGAAACTTGCCGGGCTCCCGCGGGGCGGCGACCCGCTTCGGGGGCTCCGGTCATGGCCTCGCCAATCGCGGCCTGAGGCGCACGGATCGGGTTCGTCCTGGCGCGTTCCGGTGTTAATTTCGGGGACAGCGCGAGATTCGCTTGGGTTCCAGCGCTTCCGCGGGACAATGGCTCCATGCGTTTTCCGTCCTCTTTCCTCGACGATCTCAAGGCGAGGCTTCCCATCTCGCAGGTCGTGCGAAGGCGCGTCAAGCTCGCCAAAGCCGGCCGCGAATGGAAGGGGCTGTCGCCCTTCAACGCGGAAAAGACGCCGTCCTTCTTCGTCAATGATCAGAAAATGGCCTGGTTCGACCTGTCGGCGGGCAAGAACGGCAACATCTTCGATTTTGTGATGGAGACCGAAGGACTGTCCTTTCCGGAGGCAGTGGAGCGGCTCGCGGCCGAAGCGGGGCTGCCCCTGCCGAAAAGCTCGCCCGAGGCCGAGGCTCAGGAGCACAAGCGGGCGGGCCTTCGCGAGGCGCTGGACATGGCGGCCGATTTCTTTGCCGCCGAGCTCAAGGGTCCCTCCGGCGCGCGGGCGCGGAGTTATCTCGCCGAACGCGGCGTCAGCCTTGCCATGCAGACGCAATTCCGGCTCGGCTTTGCGCGCCCCGACAGATATGCTTTGCGCGATCATCTTGCCCACAAGGGAGTTGCGAAGGAGACCATGATCGAGGCGGGGCTGCTCATTCATGGCGAGGACATTCCTGTCCCCTATGACCGCTTCCGCGAGCGCATCATCTTCCCGATCGCCAACCGTTCCGGCGGCGCGATCGCCTTCGGCGGCCGCGCGCTCGGCAAGGACGCGCAGCCGAAATATCTGAACTCGCCGGAGACGCCGCTCTTCCACAAGGGGAGCGTGCTCTACAACCATCATCAGGCGCGCAAGGCGGCGCATGATCGGGGCCGGGTCATCGTCGTCGAGGGCTATTTCGACGTCATCGCAATGGCGCAGGCGGGCTTTGCGGAGACCGTCGCCCCGCTCGGCACGGCGCTGACGCCGGACCATGCCGCGCTTTTGTGGACAATGGCGGCAGAGCCCATCCTCTGTTTCGACGGCGACGGCGCCGGCCGCAAGGCGGCCTATCGCGCCATCGACATGGCGCTGCCGCTGATCGGCCCCGGGCGCTCGCTGCGCTTCGCGCTGCTGCCCGGGGGCCAGGACCCGGACGATCTCATCAGATCCGGCGGCGCTTCCGCGATGCAAACGATCTTGGCCGCGGCGCAACCCTTATCGGAACTCATCTGGGCGCGGGAGACGGGGGATCAAGCGTTCTCGACGCCAGAGCGGCGCGCCACTCTGGAGCGGCGGCTCGGCGACCTCGCCCGCGAAATCCGGGACGAGACGCTACGCCGCCATTATGTGGCAGAGTTTAAGGAGCGCCTCTTTAGACTTTTCTCCCCGCGCGAGCCCGCGCGTGAAGGACGCGCTCCGCGGGCTTTCGGCCCCGGACGCCGCGACGGAGGCCAGCGCATCGACACGCGCCCCCCGGTCGCGAGCCAGAGCCTGTTGCGGGTCTTACGACCAGGCGGCGCGGCCCTGCCCCCCCGCGAGGCGCTGATCCTCCTGATCTTGCTCAACCATCCTGGCCTCGTCGAACGCCATCTCGAGGCGGTCGCTGAAATCGACTTCGCGAACAAGGACGCCGGCGCGCTGCGCGACCATCTCCTCGGCTATGCCGGCGAAGGCGAAATCGGCGGCCAAAGACGGCGAGCGGAGGCGGCCGGATTCGCCGATATCCTGCAACGGCTCGACGCGCTCGCCGCCCATGCATCGCACTGGTACGTGAGCGCCAGCGCTGCGGAAGCGGACGCGGAAGAGGTGCTGCGGCAGGCGTTGACCTTGCATCGGCGCGCCCGCACTTTAAATAAGGACTTGCGCCGCGCGGAAGAAGATCTCGCCAGCAACGCGAGCGAGGCCAATCTGGCGCGTCTCAACGACATCAAGGAGCAATTGCTCGCGCTGAGCGGGACGGAGGCCACGATCGAAGGATTTGGCGCGGCTTCCGGCCGGTCGGGCGGGAGTCTTTGACGGCGCGTCCTTAAGGCTTTGGCCTTTGACTCGTGAATGCGTTCATGTAGAAGGGCAAGCTCCGAAGCTCACGGCCGGGAGGGCGGCCTTTGGGCGGGAGTCGTTTGCGACAACGCGGACATTAAGGAAGCACTAGGTGATATTCGCGTCTGCGGCTTGACGGATTTCCGCACCATCACAATTTGGTGAGTGATCGCGATTTCGAAGTTCGTCATGATCGCGCCGCAGGACAGCACCTTTCCCGCCTAAGGCGGGAGACGCGCCTGCGGCGTTTTGTTTCAAACTCTGCCGCATCGGCGCGCAAGGACGGAGCGGCCGGGACGCCGGACAGCAGGACATGAGCCCGACTGAGAAGCCGGATCGGCAAAGGCCGGCGAGCTTCAGAGCTGATCTTGCCAGAGCAAGGCCGGAGATCAGGCGCGGCGATCTTAGAGTTTCAACGGCGGAGGCCATGGATGGCGAAGAAGGATAGTGAGAAGACCGAAGCTGAAGGCGGCACGGTGGAGACCGCCGACAGCCCTCTGCTCGATCTGTCCGACGCCGCCGTCAAGCGGATGATCAAGGCCGCAAAGAAGCGCGGCTTCGTCACCTACGCCGAATTGAATGCCGTGCTGCCGTCCGAGGAAGTCAATTCGGAGCAGATCGAAGACATTCTCGCGATGCTCAACGAGATGGGCATCAATGTCGTCGAGACCGAGGACCAGGAAGAGGCTGAAGGCGAAGAATCCGGCGAGGAGGAAGAGGCCGACGGCGGCGAACTTGTGGGTGTCGCCCAGCAGAAGGCCGTCACGGTCCGCTCGTCGGAGCCGGCCGACCGCACCGACGATCCGGTGCGGATGTATCTGCGCGAAATGGGCTCCGTCGAGCTGCTGTCGCGCGAGGGCGAAATCGCCATAGCCAAGCGCATCGAAGCCGGTCGCGAAGCGATGATCGCCGGCCTCTGCGAGAGCCCGCTGACCTTCCAGGCGATCATCATCTGGCGCGACGAATTGAACGACAGCAAGGTTCTGCTGCGCGACATCATTGACCTCGAGGCGACCTACGCGGGTCCCGAAGGCCGCAACGTCCAGAAAATCGACATGACCGCCCCGGGCGTGGCCGAGGCGCTCGCCGAACAGCAGGCCGCGCCCGCGACGGCTCCCCTCGATCCGCCCGCGCGGCTGCGGCCGGCGGATGACGAAGGCCTCGACCCGCCGGTCCCCGAGGACGTATTCGACGAAGAAGACGACATGGAGAACTCGGTCTCCCTGTCGGCCATGGAGGCCGAGCTCAAACCCAAGGTGCTCGACACCTTCGACAGGGTCGCCGACGCTTATAAGAAGCTGCGCCGCCTGCAGGATCAAAATGTCGAGAACAAACTTAAGAACGAGACGCTGACGCCCTCGCAGGAGCGCAAATACAAGACGCTCAAGAAAGAGATCGTCACCGACGTCAAGTCGCTCTCGCTCAACCCGAACAGGATCGAGGCGCTGGTCGAGCAGCTTTACGACATCAACAAGAGGCTGATCAGCCTCGAGACGCAACTCTTGCGCTTGGCCGAGGGCCGCGGCGTCGCGCGGGAGGATTTCCTCAAGAATTACCAGAATTCGGAACTCGACCCGAAATGGCTGCTGCGCGTCTCGAAGCTTGGCGGCCGCGGATGGAAGGATTTCGTCGCGGATGCAAAAGATCAGATCAAGGATCTTTTGAACGAGATCCACTCTCTCGCCACAGAGACGGGGCTCGAAATCCAGGAGTTCCGTAAGATCGTCCATATGGTGCAGAAGGGCGAACGCGAGGCGCGGCAGGCGAAGAAGGAAATGGTCGAAGCCAACCTTCGCCTCGTCATCTCGATCGCCAAGAAATACACCAATCGCGGCCTGCAATTCCTCGATCTGATCCAGGAAGGCAATATCGGCCTCATGAAAGCGGTCGATAAATTCGAATATCGCCGCGGCTATAAGTTCTCGACCTATGCCACCTGGTGGATCCGGCAGGCGATCACCCGATCGATCGCCGATCAGGCGAGAACGATCCGCATCCCGGTGCATATGATCGAGACGATCAACAAGATCGTGCGCACCTCGCGCCAGATGCTGCACGAGATCGGCCGCGAGCCGACGCCGGAAGAGCTCGCCGAAAAGCTCGCCATGCCGCTCGAAAAAGTGCGCAAGGTCCTGAAAATCGCCAAGGAGCCGATCTCGCTCGAGACCCCGATCGGCGACGAGGAAGATTCGCATCTCGGCGATTTCATCGAGGACAAGAATGCGATCCTGCCGATCGACGCGGCGATCCAGTCGAATTTGCGCGAAACCACGACGCGGGTTCTGGCTTCGCTGACGCCGCGCGAGGAGCGCGTTTTGCGCATGCGCTTCGGCATCGGCATGAACACCGATCATACCCTGGAGGAGGTCGGCCAGCAGTTCTCTGTGACCAGAGAGCGCATTCGGCAGATCGAGGCCAAGGCCCTGCGCAAGCTGAAGCATCCGTCCCGCTCGCGCAAGCTGCGCAGCTTCCTCGATAATTAGGCTGCTCTGCCGGGCCGCCGCTTGCTGGCGGTCGGAAAAGCCGCGCGGAGTGGCCCGCGCGGCCCTTGGAGAGTTCTCACGCGAAGCGGCTACCGATTCGCGTGAAGCAAATGCATGAAAACAAATAGTTAGAGCGTTTTCCCGATTCTAATCGGAAAACCCTGGTCGCCTGGAGCTCAATGCACGGTGAAGAGCTGCTGGTGCAGAGCGTCCGGAATCTTGTCTTCCGGAATCGCGACCATGGTATGCCCGTTCATCTTGACGACATACACCGTGGCCTTGACGCCTTCCGCCATGGTCACTTCCTGGGATTTCACCATCTCGACACTCATCATCTTGCCTTTTGCGTCCGCGGCGACGGCGAAGACAATGGCGGCGACAACAACGGCTGCGGAAATCAGATGCTTGGGCATGGACCTCTCCTCCAAATACGGTGTCTAATTATCGCCCTCAAGCGACAGCGACTTTCTTGTGAGAGCGCAAGACCTTAACAAGCTTCCAAACGCAAACGATCGAACCAGCGATCGGGAGCGCCGCAAGTAAAGCCTGAGCATTTTTCGCTGCAGGCTCAGATTTGTTACATTATTTGCGGCGCTTGACCAGACGGCTTCGCGGCAGGGCTTCCGCTTCTCGCCTTGTTCGAGCCCGGCCGAGCGCCTGCTGAGCTCAAGCCCGTTCTCGGGTCATACGCCGGCGGAAAATTGACTTGCCGCATTTCTTGCCCCTATAAGGCTCGCGATTTTCCGCAGCGCCCTGCGCGCGACATGTTCGGCATCGTCTTCGGCGCTACTCGGCCCCTCGGCGCGGCTTCAGGAGGCAAGAGAGTGAAGCGGACCTACCAGCCCTCAAGCTCGTGCGCAAACGGCGGCACGCGTTCAGGGCGCGGATGGCGGCCGTCGGCGGACGCCGGATCAGCGCGGCGCGCCGCACACGCAACAAACTGTCCGCTTGAATTTGCCGGGGCGCCGCCTGCTTTGGCTGGACAATGACGCAAGGCGATTGATGACGACGGAGACGCGGAATCTTTATGTGGCGATCGGGCTGTCGTGCCTGGTGATCGTCGGCTGGAGCTACTTCTTTGCGCCCAAGCCTGGGCGGATCGAGCCTCCGAGGCAAGAGCAAGGACAGGAGCGCGCGGCAGGGACTGCGCCAATGACGACGCAAGGACCCGCGCCGGCGGCGCCAGGCTCCGCCGTCTCGCCTGATCTCGCCGGCCTCGACGCGCTCGCCCTCAAGTCCCGCGCGGCGGTTCTCGCCGCATCGCCGCGGGTGAAAATCGACACGCCGGCGATCTTCGGCTCGCTGTCGCTGAAGGGCGCGCGGATCGACGACGTTTCGCTGAAGGCCTATCGCGAGACGGTCGATCCGGCGAGCCCGAACATCGTGCTCCTGTCGCCGCCCGGCGCAGCCGACGCCTATTACGCCGAGGCCGGCTTCGTCCCGGCCGCCGGCGAAGCCTTGAGCCTGCCCCGCGCCGACACGCTATGGCAGGCCGACCGCGACACGCTCACCCCGCAAAGCCCGGTGACGCTCACCTTCGACAATGGCGAGGGGCTCGTCTTCCGTCGCCAGATCTCGGTCGACGACCGCTTCATGTTCACGATCAAGGATTCAGTCGAGAACAAGTCGCAAAAGCCGGCGGCGCTCGCCCCCTACGCGCTCGTCGCCCGCCACGGCCTGCCGCCGACGACCAATTACGCCGTGCTGCATGAGGGCTTCGTCGGAGTGATCGGCTCCGGCGGCGTCGAGGAGATCAGATACGACAAGATCGAGAAGGAGGAGGGGGCGGCGAAGACCTTCTCGGGCGTCGGCGGCTGGCTCGGCTTCACCGACAAATATTGGGCGGCGACGGTCATTCCGGACCAGGCGGCGCAAATCTCGGCGCGTTTTTCGGCGGGCGCCGCGGGCGGAATCAAGAGCTACCGCGCCGATTTCGTCGGCGCGCCCGTCGTCGTCGCGCCGGGCGCCTCGCTTGCGGCGCAAAGCCAACTCTTCGCCGGCGCGAAGCAGGTCGGGACGCTCGACGCCTATCAGGCCAACCTCGGGATCAAGAAGTTCGAGCTTCTGATCGACTGGGGCTGGTTCTATTTCATCACGCGGCCGATGTTCCGGCTGTTGCATTTCCTTTACACGCTGACCGGCAATTTCGGCGTCGCCATTTTGATCGCCACGGTGATTGTCAAGGGGCTGTTCTTCCCGCTCGCCAACAAGAGCTATCTGTCGATGGCCAAGATGAAGGCGGTCGCGCCGCAGCTGGCGGCGCTGCGCGACAAATATCCCGACGACAAGATGAAGCAACAGCAGGAGACGATGGCGCTCTATAAGCGCGAGAAGATCAATCCGGTGTCGGGCTGCCTGCCGATGCTGATCCAGATCCCGGTGTTCTTCGCGCTCTACAAGGTGCTGTTCGTGACGATCGAGATGCGGCACGCGCCGTTCTTTGGCTGGATCCGCGACCTCTCGGCCCCCGACCCGACCAATGTCTTCAATCTGTTCGGCCTGTTGCCGTTCGACCCGACGCATCTGCCGGTCATCGGCCATTTCCTGGCGCTCGGCGTCTGGCCGCTCGTCATGGGCGTCACGATGTGGGTGCAGATGAAGGCTAACCCCGAGCCGGCCGATCCGACGCAAAAGCAGATCTTCGCCTGGATGCCGGTGATCTTCACCTTCACGCTCGGCGGCTTTCCGTCCGGCCTCGTCATCTACTGGGCCTGGAACAACATGCTCTCCGTCGCCCAGCAGGCCCTCATCATGAAAAAGGCCGGCGTCAAGATCGAGCTCTTCGACAACCTCGCCGCCACCTTCCGCAAAAAGGCCGCCAGCTGATGCCGTCAGCGGCGGCGGCCGAAGCTGATTATCTCGAGGCCGGCCGCAAACTCTTCGCGCAGCCTTGCGAATTCCTCTGGGCGGCCAACTCCGCCGACAAGCTGCCCCCGCCCGGAGCGCCGGAGATCGCCTTCGCCGGGCGCTCCAATGTCGGCAAGTCCTCCCTCCTCAATGCGCTGACAGGCCGCAAGAGCCTCGCGCGCACATCATCGACGCCCGGCCGCACGCGCGAATTGAACTTTTTCGGCCTCGGCGGCGATATTAACTCCGCGACGCTTCGGCTCGTCGACATGCCGGGCTATGGCTACGCGGCGGCTCCCAAGGAGCAGATCGCCGCCTGGACCAGTCTCATGCGGGATTTCCTGCGCGGCCGCGCCCCGCTCCTGCGCGTCTTCCTGCTCATCGACGGACGTCACGGGCTGAAAGACCCGGACCTCGAAATGATGGATCTTCTCGACCGCTCGGCCATGTCCTATCAGATCGTGCTGACGAAGCGCGACGAGGTGAAGACCGCCGAGCAGGACGCCGGTCTCGCCGCGACCTTGAAGGCGCTGGAGAAGCGTCCCGCCGCTTTTCCGGAGGCGATCTTCACCTCTGCGCAAGGCGGAGCGGGCGTCGCCGAGCTGCGGGGCGCGATTGCAAGGCTCCTCGCCGAACGCGGCGGACCCCTCCCGCATTGAGCTTGTCACGCTGAGCGGCTAGAGCAGAACGCCAGATGAGCCGGACCCCCCTTATGATGACCGAAGCGACCCCGAAAAGCGATCAGGAGCGGGCCCAGGAACAGGCCTCAATCCTGATGCAGGCCCTGCCGCATATGCTGCATTATGACGACGCCACCGTCGTCGTGAAATATGGCGGCCACGCCATGGGCGACGAGAAGGGCGCGCGTGACTTCGCCCGCGACATGGTGCTGCTCGAACAGTCGGGTTTGAACCCGGTGGTCGTCCATGGCGGCGGCCCGCAGATCGGCGCCATGCTGAAAAAGCTCGGCATCAAGTCGGAATTTTCCGACGGTTTGCGCGTGACCGACAAGGCGACGGTGGAAATCGTCGAAATGGTGCTTGCGGGCGCGATCAACAAGCGGATCGTCGGCTTCATCAACGCCGAGGGCGGCCGCGCCATCGGGCTTTGCGGCAAGGACGGCAATATGGTCATGGCCCGCAAGGCGCCGCAGACGAGCGAAGCGATCGATCTCGGGTTCGTCGGCGAGCCCGCCAAGGTCGATCCGACTGTGCTCGAGCAGGTGCTCGGCCGCGAGCTGATCCCGGTGCTCGCGCCGATCGCGCAAGGCGAGGACGGCGAAACCTATAACGTCAACGCCGACACTTTCGCCGGCGCGATCGCCGGCGCCCTCAAGGCCAAGAGGCTGCTTCTCCTCACCGACGTGCCCGGCGTGCTCGACAGGAACAAGGACCTCATCAAGGAGTTGCGCGTCGGCGAGATCCACGCTCTGATCGCCGAGGGCGTCATCACGGGCGGCATGATCCCCAAGGTCGAGACCTGCATCTACGCCCTGGAGCAAGGCGTCGAAGGCGTCGTGATCCTCGACGGCAAGACGCCGCACGCCGTGCTGGTCGAGCTTCTGACCGACCACGGCGCGGGAACGTTGATCACAAGGTGAAAGACGTAAAGCAACAGGCGACCTCACAAGAAGGCGCAGGCGCGGGCGGGCCGCCGGCGCCTGATGTCTTTGCGCAAAAGGACATCTGGGTTTTCGATCTCGACAATACGCTCTATCCCGCCGATAGCGATCTCTGGCCGAAGATCGACGCGCGCATCACGCTCTTCCTCGCCCACCTTTTTGGCCTCGACGGCATGTCGTCGCGCGCCTTGCAGAAATATTACTACGAGCGCTATGGCACGACGCTGCGCGGCCTGATGGAGGAGCACCGGATCAGCGCCGAGGAGTATCTCGACTTCACACACGACATCGACCGTTCCGGGCTGATCCCGAACCATTCACTGGCGAGCGCCATCGCCTCACTCCCAGGCCGCAAGCTGATCCTGACCAATGGCTCGCGCGATCATGCGCTGCGCACCGCCAAGGCGCTCGGGCTCGACGCCATGTTCGAGGACATCTTCGATATTGTCGCCGCGGATTTCCTGCCGAAGCCGGAAGCGGCGACCTATGAGCGCTTCTTCGACAGGCACGACGTCGATCCGAAACGATCCGTGATGTTCGAGGATCTTGCGCGCAATCTGATCGTTCCCCACTCGCGGGGAATGACCACCACGCTGGTCGTGCCGAAGCCCGGCCAGATGGACCACCGCGAAGCTTTTGAAATTGTCAGCGAAGCCGCGCCGCCGCATATCGACTTCGTGACCAACGACCTCGAGGCCTTCCTTCTCGCCGTCATCGCCCGGCTGAAGAACGCCGGCCGCTGATACGCGACTTTGCAAAGGGCGGGCCTGCCGCATTGCTTGACCGGCGCGAACCCTGTAACGCCTTGCCACCCTGTTTGAAAACGAAAGACCGGACGATGCCGCACACCGCTCTCGAGACCATCATCGAGGCCGCCTTCGAGGACCGCGCCAATATCAACGCAGGGACGCAGGGCGACATCCGCAAGGCCGTCGAGGCGGCGCTGCATCTGCTCGACGCCGGCAAGCTGCGCGTCGCCGAAAAAATCCCCGGCGCCTCCGGCCCTCAGTCGTGGCGGGTGCATCAATGGCTGAAGAAGGCCGTGCTCCTTTCGTTTCGCCTGAACGACATGGGCGAGATCGCGGGCGGCCCGGGCGGGGCGAGCTGGTGGGATAAGGTCCCGTCAAAATTCGCCGGCTGGGGGCCGAAGGACCACGCCGCGGCGGGCTTCCGCTCGGTGCCGAACTGCATCGTCCGCCGCTCCGCCTATATTGCGCCGGGCGTCGTCCTGATGCCCTCTTTCGTCAATCTCGGCGCCTATGTCGGCGAAAACACGATGGTCGACACCTGGGTCACGGTCGGCTCCTGCGCCCAGATCGGCAAGAATGTGCATTTATCGGGCGGCGTCGGCATCGGCGGCGTGCTCGAGCCCTTGCAGGCCAATCCGACCATCATCGAGGACGATTGCTTCATCGGCGCGCGCTCCGAGATCGTCGAGGGCGTCATCGTCGGCGAGGGCGCGGTCGTCTCGATGGGAACCTTCATCTCGGCCTCGACCAAGATCATCGACCGCGCCACGGGCCGGATCCATGTCGGCTATGTGCCGCCCTATTCCGTCGTCGTCTCCGGCAATCTGCCCGGCAAGCCCCTGCCCGACGGCTCGCCCGGCCCCTCGCTCTATTGCGCCGTGATCGTCAAGACCGTCGACGCGCAAACCCGCGCCAAGACGGCGATCAACGATCTTCTGAGAGATTGATGCGGCCGATTGTAGCCTTTCTCGCGCGCTTCGGATTTCGCACCGACGAGGGGCGCGTCGACGCTTGGACATGGCGGCAAGGCATTGGCCTGCTCGCCGCCATTTTCATGGCGCTGACTGCGGCGTGGGTGGCGGTCCTGCCCTACGCCCATCGCGAGCTCAACCCCGGCTCGAGCCTGTTCGACTTGAAGACCTTTCTCGCCTTCGTCTATCTGCTTTGCTACGCCTTCGCCGTGCTGTTCATCGGCATTTCTTTTTACAATTTGTCCGCCAAGCGATTGCGCGCGAGAAACTTGCCGACCGGGCTCGCCGGGCTCGTGCCTCTGGCGGCGCTATTTTCCGGCGCCGCGCACTGGCTGCAGCCGCGCGTCAGCGAGCACTTATCCTATTGGTATGTCGTCGGCCTCGACGCTCTGCTCGTCGGCGCGATCGTTTGGACGGTGCTGGAGCTCGGGTTTCGTGAGCCGCGCGCGATCGAGGGACTATAAGCGTCGCCGGTTTGAACTTGTCGCCACAAATGCGTAAGACAGGCCGCATCCGACCTTGAGCCCTCGTCATGCCCCACCCCGCCCGTTTGGAGACCCTGGCCGATCTCAGACAAGAGATCGACTGCATCGATTCCGAACTGCATGCGCTGCTCATCAAGCGGGGCGAGATCATCCATCGGCTGATCGAGACGAAGGCGCGGCAAGGCGGCGGCTCGGCGTTCCGGCCGGGACGCGAGGCCGACATGATGCGCGGCCTCGTCTCTCGTCACGAGGGTCTGTTGCCGCTCGACACGGTTGAAAGCATCTGGCGGATCATCATCTCGACCTTCACCTATGTGCAGTCGAATTACAGCGTCCACGCCGACATCGCGGGCGGCGACGCCAAGATGCGCGACTGCTGCCGCTTTCATTTCGGCTTCACCGTCCCTTACGTGACGCATCCTGGCGCCGCGGGCGTGATCGCGGCGGTCGAGACCTCGAACGGCGATCTCGGCCTCATCCCGGTCGAGACGAGCGAGGGCGCCTGGTGGCGGCCTCTCGCCGCGCCAGAAGCGCCGAAAATCATAGCGCGGCTGCCTTTCGTCGAGCGGCGAGACCATCCGGCCGGCATGCCGCTTTTCGTGATCGCCCAGCCCCTGGCTGAGGCCGCGGTGCGCGACGTGCTCCTTTATGATGTGCGCGTCGACCGCTGGCGCTCTGCGCCGCCCTCGGATCTCTCCGCTATCGGCGCCGAACTGATCGCTTCTGTCGCCGACGGCGCACAACAATCCCATTGCTCGCTGCTCGTCGCGGTGGAGGGGCCCCTGAACGAGTCGAACCTGCAGGAACGGCTGGAGGCGGCTGGAGCGATCGAACCAAAGATCGCCGAAATCGGCGGCCATGCGGCTCGTTTCGACGCCGCCGACGCCCGGCCCCGCCAGGAAGCGTCCGCCGAAGCTGCGCTATGACCCCTATTCCGGAGCCCATTTTCATGGCCAAGACCGCCGGCGCCTTGCGTCCGCAACCGCTTCCCGCTGTTTTCCGCATCGACCCCTATGTACCGGGCAAAAGCGCGGCGCCCGGCGCGGCCAAGATCTACAAATTATCGTCCAACGAGACGCCGCTCGGGTCTTCGCCACGCGCCAGGGAAGCCTATCGTTCGGCCGCCGACGCTCTCGACGCCTATCCGGACGGAACGGCCGGCGTTTTGCGCGCAGCCATCGGCAGAACATTCGGGCTCGACCCCGCGCGCATCGTCTGCGGAACGGGCTCCGACGAATTGCTTCACCTTCTCGCCGCCGCCTATCTGGGTCCGGGCGACGAAGGACTTTTCACAGAGCACGGCTTTCTCATCTATAAGATCGCCATTCTCTCCGCAGGCGGAACGCCGGTCGTCGCGCCGGAGACCAATTTCACCGCCGACGTCGACGCCATCCTCGCCCGCGTGACGCCGCGCACCAGGATCGTCTATCTCGCCAATCCGAACAATCCGACCGGCACTTACCTGCCCGCCTCGGAGCTCGAACGGCTGGCCGACGGCCTGCCGCGCGACGTCCTTCTCGTCGTCGACGCGGCCTATGCGGAATATGCGACCATGGCCGATTACGCGCCGGGCGAAGCGCTCGTCTCGGCGCGCGACAATGTCGTGATGACGCGAACCTTTTCGAAGATCCACGGCCTCGCCGCGCTGCGCATCGGCTGGTGCTATGCGCCGGCCGAGGTCTGCGAAGCGCTGAACCGCGTGCGCCCGCCTTTCAACGCCAGCGGCCCCGCCATCGCCGCCGCCACCGCCTCCCTCGAGGATCCCGGCCATATCAAGAAGTCGATCGCGCATAATGATTTCTGGCGCGAATTTCTGGCGCGCGAGATCGGCGCGCTCGGAATTGAGACGACGCCGAGCGCCGCCAATTTCCTTCTTCTGCATTTTGCCAGCCCCGAAGAGGCGGCGGACGCTGACGGTTTCCTGACCCAGAGCGGCCTCATTCTGCGCGCGGTCGAGGCTTACGGACTGCCGAATTGCCTGCGCCTGACGATCGGGACCGAGGAGGCGAACCGGCTCGTCGTCGCGGCGCTTCGCGAGTTCAGGCGTCGCGCCTCATCCTTAGGAGGCCAGCAGGGCCGTCTCGAAGGATGAGCCAGTCAGCACGTCTCGTGCTTCGAGACGCCGCTTTGCGGCTCCCCGGCACGAGGGCTTAATGGTCTGGAATTCTGGCGCGCTTTCCGACCGGATGGAGTGATCTGGTCATCAAGAAATCGCGCCAGATCAATAGGTTTGAGCGTGTTCTCGTCGAAATGGTCGGTCAACTTTTTCGCAACATGCTCCAGAGGCGGTAAGGACACGCCATTGGTTGACGGACTGGGGCCCGCGATCGAAAGCCCGATCTTCGAGCGCGCGGCGATCATCGGCGTCGGGCTCATCGGCTCGTCGCTTGCGCGCGTCATGCGCCGCAAAGGGCTAGCGCGGGAAATTGCGCTCTTTGACAAGGCCGCGGAGGTCCGCGCGCGGGCCGCCGAGATCGCCCTTGGCGACGACGTGGCTGAGACCGCCGCGCAAGCGGTCAAGGGCGCCGATCTCGTCGTGCTTTGCGCGCCGGTCGGAGCGATGAGCGAGATCGCCGAGGCCATCTCGCCGCATCTCGAGGAGGGAGCGATCGTCTCCGACGTTGGTTCGGTCAAATGCGCGATCATCGCGGCAGTCGAGCCGCATCTGCCGGCTTTCGTCCATTTCATCCCGGCCCATCCCGTCGCCGGCACCGAGCAGTCCGGCCCCGACGCCGGCTTTGCGACGCTCTTTCTCAATCGTTGGACCATCCTCACGCCGCCCGACGGGACCGACCCCAAAGCGCTCGCGAGACTCGCCGCCTTCTGGAAATGCGCCGGCGCCAATGTCGAGACCATGGCGCCGGCGCATCACGATCTCGTGCTCGCCATCACGAGCCATGTGCCGCATCTCATCGCCTACAACATCGTCGGCACAGCAGCCGATCTCGAAGAGGTGACGCAATCCGAAGTCATCAAGTTCTCCGCCGGCGGCTTTCGCGACTTCACCCGCATCGCCGCCTCGGATCCCGTCATGTGGCGTGATATTTTCCTCAACAACAAGGAGGCCGTGCTCGAAATGCTCGGGCGCTTCAACGAAGATTTGACCGCGCTCCAGCGCATGATCCGGCGCGGCGACGGCCAGGGACTTCAGGACCTCTTCACTCACACGCGGGCGATCCGGCGCAGCATCATCGACCAGGGTCAGGAAACCGCCGCGCCCGATTTCGGCCGCCGGCCGAAGGAGGAGTAAGGGCGACAGCTCGAGCGCTTTCAAATAATTGCTGACTTTTGCGATGGCGTCGTGCTTAAAGGCTGGCCGCCCAAAGCCTGGCGGCGGCCCGCCCTCTCAGCTCCCCATCCGGACGGAATCTCGATGCGCCTCAAACTGATCGCTCCCGCCCTCCTCCCGCTTGCCTGGTGCTCTGTGGCGCTGGCGCAAACCACCCAGAACGCCGACACAGACAAACCGGCCGAAGCGGCAAAGAGCGCCCCCGCACCGACGAGACAGGCCTTCGGAAATTGGACCCTCATTTGCGCTACGCCTCCGGGGGCGACCGAGCCTGTCTGCGAGGCGGATATCGCGCTGCAGCCGGAGGGTCAGCTGCCGCCGGTCGCCAGGCTCGCCTTTCTGCGTGGCGCCGGCGACAAGCCGCTGCGTCTCGTCGCCATCGTCCAAGCCAATCTGACGCTTGCCCCGGGCGTCGAAGTTATTAGCGATCCGGAGGCCGCTCCGGTCGTGCTGGCCTTCAAATCCTGCCTCAACAGCGCGTGTCTCGCCGACGCCGACCTCTCCGACGAGCAGACGAAAATGTTCCGCGCGCCGACACATACGGGACAACTGACGATTCGCAACGCCGCCGGGGAAAAGATTTCGGCGCCGGTACCGGCCAAGGGCCTGGAGCAGGCCCTGAACGCGCTGTTGGCGGCGCCCGGCAAATAGGCGCCGCCAATTGATTGCCGGTTAGAGCATGTTCCGAAAAAGTTGACCGACTTTTTCGACGAGAACATGCTCAAACCAATTGATCCGGCGCGATTTCTTGACGACCGGATGATTCCATCCGGTCGTCAAGCGCGCTAGTGCTGCAGAAAGAACCGCAGCATTTCGCGCGACGCATCGGGACCGTTCGGGTCGGTGAAGGAGCCTTTGAGGCTGCCGCCCGACCAGGCGTGTCCCATGTCGTCGATCGCCCAATATTCCACCTGCGGCTTGCCGCCGCGGTCGGCGATGATCGTTCGCTGATAGGCGACGCCGCCTTCCGAACGGCCGCGCTGTTTCATTTCGACGGCGCCGTCGAGCCCGGCGCGGGCGAAAGCCACGATGAGGTCCGCGTTGGAGGGATGGACGGTGCGGTCCGCGCCTCCCTGAAAGACGATGGTGCGCACATTTGTTTCCGGCGCCTGAGTATCTGTCATGACCGCGCCATTGCGCATCGAGTTGAAGGCGGAGGCAAGGTCAGTAGCGGCCCCGCACGGCAGACCGGAGTGGATGCCCGCGCCCTTGAACAGATCCGGATAGGTCGCGCTCAGGATCGCGGCCATGGCGCCGCCGGCCGAGAGGCCCGCGACAAAGACGCGATCGGGATCGACGTCAAATTCGGACATGATCTCGCGAGCGATGCCTGCGATGATCGCCGGCTCGCCGGAATCCCGTTCTTGGTCCTTAAGATTGAACCAGTTCCAGCACCCCATTTGATTCGAGCGGGGCGATTGTTCCGGATAGGCGACCAGAAAGCCGCGTTCCTCGGCGAGAAGATTCATGCCGGTGCCGAGAGCGAAATCGTCGGGATCTTGCTTACAGCCATGCAGCATGATGATGAGCGGCAAGGCGCGCGCCGCGCCGGCGGCCAGTGCGCGAGGAACGAACAGCTTGTAGCCGCGCGAACCCGCATCGCAGGAAAAGCTGCGGCTCAGGAACCGCGCGCCGTCCGCCGCAGGCGACGGATAGGCGCGCGCGCCATGGTCGGCGTCAGGAATCGGGTCGAAGCCGAATCCCTGCGCGACGCCCTTTTGCAGCATCTGCATCATCTCGCCGACCGGCGAGAACTCATGGGTTGCGTCATGCGGCGTTTTGAGGACCGCCTCGCGGCGCAATGGCGTCAAAGCTTTCCAGAGCACAGCGTCAAGAGGCGTCGACGCCTCTTTGACTTTCGGCGCATCGGCGCTTCTCGGCGCTCCATCCTTCTCCCGATTCCTGCCGGACAGCGCGTCCTGAAGGACTTTCGTCGCCGCGGCGGGATTGCGTCCGTGGGTCAGCGCCATCGCCTTGCGCAAGGCGCCGTCGAGAATGGTCTTCATTTTTTTTATCCTCATTGATGCGCGGCCTCGACTATTTGGTGTCTACTTCGCCTGGAAAACGACGAAAAAATTTAGCGAATGCGATCTGCAAGCGCCGTCTTGACCGCTTTGCTCGCCTGAAGGGCCCCGAGAACTGTGATCGTCTCGATGGCCGCGCAGGCAAGTTCAGGACAAACGTCATCGGCGATTGTCGCGAGGCCGACGACTTTAATGCTCAGTCTTTCGCCCGCCGCTCTGACGGTTTCGAGGTCCTCCTTGCTGTAGTGCCGCAGCCCGATTTCGAGCGTTTGCCGCACGATGGTTTGCTTGACGGCTTCCGCATGCTGCGAAAGCTGATTGCGAATGGCCGTCCGGATCAGGTCGGTCCTGTTCGAATAGAAGCCTTCGCGCACCAGAAGGTCGATGTGGCCGAGGTCGACATAGCCGAGATTGATCGTGATCTTCTCGCTGTCGCACGCCCGGTCGCGCAATCGATGTATTTCCGCGCTCATTGCCTCTTCCCATCCATATGGATGGTATATGGATGTCTTTTTCTCATTTTGCAAGTGCGAAGATCTAAGCCCAAAAAGCTGGTCGAAATATGTGCACTGCAACACGGCGACGAAAGGCCGCTTGAAATCACGATGATTTGGCCCGGACCGTCCAAACCCCTCGTGATGAGAGCGGGATTGGAAAACCGGTCTCGCCTTTCCGCATCCTGCTCTCGGCCTCGCGTTCGGCATGACGCTGAACGCTTGAGGCTGAGGAAGCCCCTCTGAGCCAGGCTGAGCGCTTTCAGCTCTATCCTGACTGCAAGTCTTTTCGCATTTGACGAAATATTGCGTTAACGAAAGCTGAACGGGACTGGGCCATCCCTCGAATTGCGACTGGGCCAAATTACGATTGCGCAAGAAAAAGGGCGCGGTGAATGACCGCGCCCTACGATAATCCGCCGGCTTACGCGCGCCGCATGTGGCGCCGTCCGAGCCTAATCCTCGGGCTTCGTCCATTTGAGCACTGGAGCTCGCGCGGCGCGCGTCTCGTCGAGCCGCCGGCGCGGCGCATAAAGAGGCGCGCCGGCAAAACGCTCCTTGTCGCCGCCAAGCGCGGCGAGCGCGAGATCGCGCAAGGTCACGATGAACAGATCGAGCGAAGCCTTTGATTCGGATTCGGTCGGCTCGATCAGCATGGCGCCATGCGCGACGAGCGGAAAATAGATCGTCATCGGATGGTAGCCTTCGTCGATCATCGCCTTGGCGAAATCGAGCGTCGAAAGCCCTGTCTGCTTCAGCCAGGCGTCGTCGAACAACACCTCGTGCATGCAGGGCCTGTCGCCGAAAGGCTGCGTCATCAGATCCTTGAGGCTCGCGCGGATATAATTAGCGCTCAGCACCGCATCTTCCGAGGCCTGCCGCAGGCCCTCGGCGCCATGCGAGACCATGTAGCTCAAGGCGCGCACGAACATGCCCATCTGGCCGTGAAAGGCGGTCATGCGGCCGAAGGATTGCGACTTTGCGTCGCCCTGCTCGACGAGACGCAAACGGCCGCGCTCCTTTACGAGGAACGGCGCCGGCGCGAAAGACGCGAGCCGCTCGGAAAGCACAACCGGCCCGGCGCCCGGACCTCCGCCGCCATGCGGGGTCGAAAAGGTCTTGTGCAAATTGATGTGCATGGCGTCGACGCCGAGGTCGCCCGGCCGCGTCTTGCCGACGATCGCGTTGAAATTGGCGCCGTCGCAGTAGAAATAGGCGCCCGCCCGATGCACCGCCTCGGCGATTTCGACGACGTCGCTCTCAAACAGGCCGCAGGTGTTCGGATTGGTCAGCATGATCGCTGCGACATCCGGGCCAAGCAGGTTCTTCAGCGCGGCAAGATCCACCCGGCCGTCGGCGCCCGCCGGGACCGCGCGCGTCTCGAAACCGACGAGGGCCGCGCTCGCCGGATTGGTGCCATGCGCTGATTCCGGCGTGAGCACGATCCGCCGCGTCGCGCTCTCGCCCCTCGCCTCGAGGGCGGCCTTGATCGCCATCATTCCGCACGCCTCGCCATGCGCGCCGGCCTTGGGCGACAGAGCGACGGCCGGCATCCCGGTCATCTCCATGAGCCAGTGGGCGAGTTCGTTCATCAGTTCGAGCGCGCCTGCGACGGTCGACTGCGGCTGCAGCGGATGAATGTCGGCAAACCCGGGCAGCCGCGCGATAGCCTCGCCAAGCCGCGGATTGTGCTTCATCGTGCAAGAGCCGAGCGGATAGAGATTCGCGTCGATCGAATAGTTCTTTTGCGACAGGCGCACGTAATGGCGCACGGCCTCGGGCTCGCTGAGCCCAGGAAGGCCGATCGGCGCCTCGCGTTCAAGGCCGCCGAGTCTCGCTTCGAAAGGAGCCGGCTCGTCGAGATCGACGCCGCTGACGTCCGGGCGGCCGATCTCGAAGATCAGGCCTTCCTCGAGCTGCAGCGCGCGATTGGAGGTGAAGGTCGGCGCGAGCCGCGCCGACTCGACGCTCTGGATCGGACGTTCGGGCCGGTTCATGACAGCGCTCCCTTCAAAGCGTCGGCGAAGGCCGCGCGGTCCTCTGCCGTGTTGACCTCTGTCGAGGCGACGACGATCAGATCGTCGAGCCCCTTGCCCGGCCACAAGCGCGAGGCGGGAACGCCGGCGAGCACGCCCTTTTCCGCAAGGCGCTCGATCAAGGCGTCGGCGGAGTCCGGCACACGAATCGTAAATTCATTAAAGAAGCTCTCGTTGAGAACCTCGATCCCCGGAATGCCGCCAAGCCTCTCTGCGAGATCGACGGCGTTCGCATGGCAAATCCGCGCCAGCTTGCGCAGCCCGGCCTCGCCGAGGAGCGTCAGATGGATCGTGAAGGCGAGGCTGCAAAGACCGGAATTGGTGCAGATGCTGGACGTCGCGCGGTCGCGTTTGATGTGCTGTTCGCGCGTCGACAGCGTCAGCACGAAACCTCGCCGCCCATCGGCGTCGATCGTCTCGCCGCAGAGGCGGCCGGGCATCTGGCGCAGGTATTTCGCGCGCGTCGCGAAGAGACCGACATAGGGGCCGCCGAAATTCAAGCCGTTGCCGAGCGACTGGCCTTCGCCGACGACGATGTCGGCGCCCATCTCGCCCGGCGCTTTGACAAGGCCGAGCGACACGGCTTCCGTGAAGACGGCGATGAGCAACGCGCCCTTTGCCTTGCAGGCCGCGGCGAGGCCGGAGAGATCGCGCAAATTACCGAAGGCGTCGGGGTTCTGGACGACGATACACGAGACCTCCCCATCGATGCGCGCGGCGAGATCCTCTTGCGCCGTCACATCGGCGGGCAGGCTTTCGACCTCGTCGCCCGCCATGCGCGATACGGTGCGCACGACCTCGGCGTAATGCGGATGCAGGCCGCCGGACAGCACCGCCTTGCGCCGCTTGGTGATGCGATGCGCCATCAGCACCGCCTCGATCGTCGCGGTCGAGCCGTCGTACATCGAGGCGTTGGCGACATCCATCGCGGTCAGCGCCGCAACCTGGGTCTGAAACTCGAAGATAGCCTGCAGCGTGCCTTGCGAAATCTCAGGCTGGTAGGGCGTATAGCTCGTCAAGAATTCCGAGCGCTGGATCAGATGGTCGACGCTCGCCGGGACGTGATGCTTGTAGGCGCCCGCGCCGACGAAGAAGGGAACAGAGCCGGCAGGCATGTTTTTTGCCGCAAGGCCGGCGAAAAACCGTTGCGCCTCCATCTCCGACCGGCGGGAAGGCAGGTCGAGATTGTGGCCGAGACGCTTGTCCGCGGGGATCGCTTCAAAAAGGGCGTCAATGTCGGGGACGCCGATCCGCGCCAGCATGTCTGAGCGGTCATCTGGGGTCAGGGGCAGATAGCGCATGGAACTCCAATCGTTGTCGATCTTTGGTGGTCGCGCTGGCGCATTTTCAGGAAAGCGTCTTTACGAATTCCTCATAGGCCTCCTCGTCGAGGAGCGAATCGAGCTCAGCGGCGTCGGAGAGTTTCAGTTTCAGGAACCAGCCTTTGCCGGCCGGATCCTCATTGACGAGCCCCGGCTCCTGTTCGAGCTCGTGATTGACGTCGACGACCTCGCCGGAGACCGGCGCGTTGACGCCGCTTGCAGCCTTCACGCTTTCGACGACGGCGGCCTCCTCGCCCTGCGCAACCGTCTTGCCGAGCGCAGGAAGCTCGACGAAGACGACGTCGCCCAATTGCGACTGGGCGTAATCGGTAATGCCGACCACGGCGGCGTCGTCTTCGATGCGGATATATTCATGATCCTTGGTGTAACGAACGCTCGGCATCAGGGTCCCCTGAAATAGGCGTGAGGAACGAAAGGCATTGACGCGATGGCGGCCGTCACCGGTTTGCCGCGCACAACGAGGCGCACCGGCGCTCCGAGCTTTGCGGCTTGGGCCTCCACATAGCCCATGGCGATCGGACGCCCGAGGCTCGGCGAGAAGCCGCCGGAGGTCAGGCGGCCGATCGCGCGCCCGTCAGGCGTCTCGATTTCGGCGCCCTCTCGCGCGGGCGCCTTGCCGTCGACGAGCAGGCCGATGCGGCGGCGCGGAGGGCCGCGCTTGATCTCATCTCGAATCACCGAGTAACCCGGAAATCCGCCCTGCTCGCGGCGTCGCTTCGAAATCCACCACAAAAATCCCGCTTCGACCGGGCTCGTGGTCGTGTCGATGTCGTGGCCGCAGAGGCAGAGGCCCGCCTCGAGGCGAAGCGAATCGCGCGCGCCGAGGCCAATCGCCAGCGTCTCCGGATCGGCGAGCAGCTCTCTTGCGAAATCCAGGGCGGCGGAAGCAGGAAGCGAAATCTCGAAGCCGTCCTCGCCGGTATAGCCGGAGCGTGAGACGCGCAGGTCGACGCCCGCCCGCTCGAAGTCGCCGAAACACATGAAAGACAGTTGCGAGACGCCGGGGACAAGCCGCTCCAGCACGACGGCGGCCTTTGGCCCCTGCAGGGCGAGGAGGGCGCTGTCGTCGAGCACGGTCAGCTCGCAGCCGGGGAGCGAAGCCGCGATATGCGCGAAGTCCGCGGCCTTCGAGGCGGCGTTGACGACCAGGAACAGACGCTGAAAGCCGCCCGCGTCCGGAAGGCGCGCGACCATCAGATCGTCGCGGATATGGCCATTCTCATCCAGCAATTGGGTGTAGCGCATCTTCCCCGGCGCCAGGGTCTCGATGTCGCCCGGCACAAGCGTCTCGAAAGCGCGCGCCGCCGCTTCCCCCTCAAGGATCGCCTGCCCCATATGCGAGACGTCGAAAAGGCCGGCGCGGCTGCGGGTATGCAAGTGCTCCTTGATGACCCCCGGCTGATAATAGATCGGCATCAGATAACCGGCGAAGGGCGCAAGATGCGCCCCCAGCTCGCGGTGGAGATCGTAAAGGGGGGTGCGCCCAACGCTCGAGGCGGCGAAATGAACGGACATGGGGGCCTCCGGACAGCTGCGCAAACCTTCGCGCCCGGCGGTGGCCGCGCGCGAACCTCTGCCCCCTCTGTCCTTTGACCTGAGAGTGTTCCCCCACGCCTCCGATAAGGCGGCCTGCGCGAGGTTGCGTCCGTCGGTGGATTTCCCGCTTGGCGAAAAATCGCTTTCCAGAGCGTCGTTCCCAACGGTCCGTGGGCCTGAGCGTTTCCGGGGCGGTTGCGCCTTCGGCGCCGACTCAAAGCACGAGCCGGACTCTTCCGTTGGGATGGGTTGACACCCAAAATATCGGCCCGTGGCCGTGGCTTGTCAAGCAAAATGCTGCAGCGCAGCGTCGATTTCAGGTAGGACTTGCCATCACTCCTTTTGCCTGCCCGCGGGCTTTGCGGGACCCTCGTCGATGCCGACCTTGATCGTGTAATCGTCCTCGGTGTGGTCCTGGACAAAAGGCACCATGAGCGGCTCGGTCACGAGAGTGAAGTCGGTCTGGGCCTGGCCTTGCGGAATCGTCGCCGCGACGCGGTAAAGCTTGGTGACGATAGGGTCATTGTCTCTCGTGCCGACAATCGCGACGCGCAAGGGCACAGTGAAGCTCGCCGGCGCTCCGGCCGGCCCAAGCAGGACATTGCCGGCGATGCCGACCTTGATCGAAAGCTGATCGCCCTGCCGCGCGCATTCGCGAACCACATCGCCGAGCGCATATTGATAGCGCAGGTTCATGTTGGTTGGCGGCGAGCCGGCGTGGGCCTGAAATGCGGCGGTGCCGTCGAGAATGATGATCTCCGGGCAGAACAGATGATGCGCCGGCTTGCCGGAGCCTTGCTGCTCCTTGTCCTTCGAACCGTGAAAGGTGAAGAATTCCTTCCAGTTGAACCTGTTGATGCCGTCCAGCAGGCCGCCCGAATCGGCCCGCGCGCCACTCACGAGACCACTCAAGGCGAGCGACGCTGCAGCTGCGAGGCCAAGGCTCGCGCCGCGGATCAAACTGCCCTGTCGCATTGAAAGACCGCTCCTGCTCCTGTCACGCGAAACGATTGCTCTACATGAGCGCGCGCAAAAGCTCCAGATCCCCTTTTCAGGCGGCGAACGCGCCGGCCGGTCAGACGCGCCCGATCGTCGAGTCGGGCTGCCCGAGGGGGAGCGACACCGATTTCGGCGTGCGCGTCCAGGTGTCGGCGGCGCCGAACACTGTCTTCAGGATCGACGGCGCATTGGAAAGGCTGACGAAGATCATCAGGGGCGTCAGCGAAGCGACCGTCGCGACATAGCGCGAGAAGGAGCCGCGCCGCAGGATAAGATAGGGGGTGAGCGTCATGCCGACGGCGATGATCGCGATCAAGGCGGCGACGATGTTGATGAGCGGGATATAGGCGGTCGGATCGCCCTGGCGCAGCATCAGGCTGGCGAGGAGAGAACCTGTGGCGATCGCCGCGCAAGGGTAGAAGGCCTGAATGAGGATCAGAAGGCTTGCCGAGCATTTCCGCCCAAAAGCCCAGTCCGCAGTCCAGACTTGCTTCAACAGCTTGCGGGCGACCTGCACGAAGCCGTTCGACCAGCGCCTTTGCTGAACGCGCCAGTGCTTGACCTGATCGGGAACGAGGCCCGGAACCGGAGGGTCCATGGAAAACAGCCCACGCCAGCCGGCGATTTCCGCGCGCACGGTAAGGTCGAGATCCTCGCAGAGCGAATCGGATGACCATCCGCCGGCGGCGTCGATCGCCGCCCGGCGCCACACGCCGGCGGTGCCATTGAACTGAAAGAGCCAGCCGGCGCGATAGCGGGTCGCCTGCTCCAGAACGTAATGCGCGTCGAGCATCAGCCCTTGCGCCCGCGTCAGCCAGTTCGAGCCCGCATTGGCGAATTCGCAGCGCGACTGGATGAAACTCGCCTTCGGATCGCCGATGAGCGCCGGCATCACCTTGCGCAGCCAATTGGACGGCGGCCGAAAATCGACGTCGAGAACAGCGACGTAAGGCGCGTTGGAATGCAAGAGTCCCGCCGCGAGCGCGCCCGCCTTATAACCCGAGCGGTCTCCCCGCCGCAGATGCAGCACGTCGAAACCGCGCTCGTGCATTTCGCGGATCACCCGCGCGGCGACGACGCTCGTCTCGTCCCGGCTGTCGTCGAGGAGCTGAATGTGCAGGCGGTCGCGCGGCCAGTCGAGCGCTTCGGCCGAACGCAAGGCGCCGACGACCGTCTCCGGCTCGTTGAAAACGGGGATCTGCAGCAGCACATGCGGAAGATCCGCGTCGGTCAGAATGAGGTGCCGAAGCGGCCGGCCGAGTTTGCGGCCCCTGAGTCGCTCGAAAACGTTGATGCCGATGAGCGCCAGAAAGCCGACGGCGACGAAGAGAAGTCCAAGCACCGAAACCAGCAAGGCCAGGTCGCTAAGAAAAGTCATAAAATCAATCAAAGTCACGCGTCAGGTCCTCGTGAATTCCCGCCTTGCTGTCCGCATCGCCTGGAAAGCCGAGAGACCGTTCTGCGTCAGGGCGACGTTGCGCCCTTCAAAACGGATGCCCGAGAGACTTCTGCGAACAGAAACTGTCGAGCCTGAACAATCAACAAATCGCCTCCTGGAACAACCAACAAATTGCAACAGAATGTTTCATGGCTTGAGTAGGCCGCGCAAAGAAAATCTTAATATTACCAGTGTCTTAAAATGGCCTTATTTGCATCCAGCCAACAATAGTTGAGACGCGCCGAAAGGTCGCAGCGGCGGAGCAAATCGGGTGCGAAAAGAGCCTGCAACAGGCGCTTAGGGCGCCCGCTCGCGCGTCTTCGGCGCCCTCACTTCGACGCGCGACAGGATCTTGTCGACAAGACGCACCGGCAGGATTCGCGACAGGCGTGCGAGCAGATAGAGCGGCCAGGGAAAGGCGACAACCGGCCGCTTTCGGTCGAGGCCGCGTCGAATGATCGCAGCCGCCTGCGCGTCGCTGATCTCCAGCGGCTTGATCGCATCGATGCTGTCGTTCAAGGGCGTCTTCACGAAACCGGCGACGACGAGGCTGACGCAAACGCCTTCGGGCTCGAGCCGGCCTCGCAGCGACTCCGACCAGGCGTGAACGCCCGCCTTGGTGACGCAATAGGCGGGCGAATAAGGCAGGCCGCGCAGACCCGCGATCGATCCGATGAAGGCGAGATGGCCTCTTTTTCGCGCGCACATCGGCGCGATCAGCGGCTCGACCGTATTGAGCACGCCGACGAGGTTCGAACTCAGGATAGCGCGCACCGCCCGCGGGTCTTCCTGAAGGTCTCCCGGCGCGAGCCCTGTCGTGATGCCGGCGTTGGCAACGCAGAGATCGAAGGCGAGGCGCGCGTCCGCGGCGCCGATAAACGCCGCCATCGCGGCCTGGTCGCGCACATCGACGAGCCCTTCCTCGACCTTTGCGCCCTTTGCTCGAGCAAGCTCCGCAACCGCCGCAAGGCGGTCCCTGTCGCGCCCAATCAGGGCGAGCGTGACGCCTGGGCCGGCATAGGCGAGCGCCAGCGCACGGCCGATGCCGCTCGAAGCGCCGGTGATCAGGATTGCGCGGGGCGCGGGAACGGAACTTGTCATGTGGGCGTGGCGCGCCGCACGGTCGCTTCGGCCAGTATGGCGAGATCGCCGTTCGGACCATGCGCCGTCAGCCGCAGCATCAGTTCCGGATGCGGATCGAGGCGCGCGCGCGCCACTCGGCCCGCGACGACAATCGCGCCGCCGACAAAGACCGGGCGGAGAAACTTGCCAGAGAGTTTGCAGATGACGATGTCTTGCCGCCAGCGCCTCAGCGCGGGCTCGAAGCAGCTCATCATGAGCATGCCGTGCACGAGCGGCGCTTCGAGGCCGACCGCGGCGGCGGCCGCGGGTTCAAGATGCAGCGGATTGTCGTCGCCGGAGGCCCCGGCGTAACGCTCGAGATCGTCCTGAGCGAAGGGCCCGAACTCCATGTTCCCGATCGTCGCTCCGACTTTCGGCCAGTCGAGCGTCTGCCCCACGCCTTGCATCCTCTCTTGCATCCTGGCTCGATCCCTGTCGCGCGATCATCGGCCGCCCGCTGCGCCGCCCGCTGGCACGAGGCGCAGCACGGTCTCGAAGCGGGCCGCCGTCTCGCCTTGCGGGGTCGCGATCTCCGCGTTAACGGTGAGACGTTCCGGGTCCTGCGTGTGCTTGAAGACGAAAACGACACGATAATCCGCGTCGAGCGCGAGCGCGCCGTCATAGTCGAAGCTTTGCGCTTCATGCACCGGCAGAACTGCGGCGCCGATCATGCGCTCGAGCGCCGGCCGCACCTCGGGCAGCGTCAGCCAGCAGAACGGATAGGTCAGCGGAACGTGGCCTGCGCCGGCGTCCGCTCCCTCGCCAGAGGCGCGGCGAAAAGCGGCGACATGGCCCGCATCGGTCCTGACTCTGATTTCGAGCCGCGCGGGAGCCTCGGCGCGGTCTTCGCCGACGGACGGCTGGAGCGCGGTCATGCCGCCTCGGCGCGACGCACGATCAGGCTCGCGTTGATGCCGCCGAAAGCGAAAGAATTGCTGAGCGCGACGCGGATCCGGGTCGGCCGGGCCTCGTTCGGCACGGCGTCGACCGGGCATTTCTCATCCGGCTCGCGCCAATTGATCGTCGGCGGCGCGATATTGTCCCGCAAAGCCCCGATGGTCACGACGAGTTCGAGCGCGCCGCCGGCGCCGAGGCCATGGCCGTGGATGGGCTTGGTCGAGGAGACGGGAATCTGCGGCAGCCGGTTGCCAAAGATCATGCCGAGCGCCTGCGATTCGGTCATGTCGTTGACGGTAGTGCCGGTTCCATGCGCGTTGACGTAATCGATCTCTTCCTCGGACACTTCAGCGTCGAGCAGGGCCCGACGTATGGAGCCGGCAGCGCCGGCGGCGTCGGGACGGACCTGATCCTTCGCATCAGCCGTCGTACCGTAGCCGGCAATTTCGGCGAGCGGTCGCGCGCCGCGCGTCTCGGCGAGATCCGCCGCTTCGAGGACGAACGCCGCAGCTCCGGCGCCAAGGATCATGCCGTTGCGTCCCCTGGAAAAAGGCCGGCAAAAATCCGGCGTCAGAACCCGGAGCGCCTCCCAGGCCAGCATCGAGCTATTGGTGATGCAATCCTCGGCGCCGCCGACGATCGCGCGGTCGATGAGGCCGAAGCGAATGAGATGCGCGCCGATGCCGATCGCCTGCGTCGCCGAGGAGCAGGCGCTGGCGACGGCGAAGCAGGGCCCGGTCGCGCCAAAGCGGATGCTGACGTTCGACGGCGGCGAACTCGGGATCAGGCGCGGCACCATCAGGGGCGTCGGACGCCCCTGCTCGACAAGCGCAAGATGCAGCCCATCCTCGATCGTGTGCATGCCGCCGACGCCGGTGCCGATGATGGAGGCGGTGCGCGGCCCCATGGGCTCGTCGCGCGAAAGGCCCGCCTGAGCGACCGCTTCGTCGGCCGCGGTCAACAGATATTGCGTGACGGGATCGCAGAAGGGCAGAAGCCCGCTCTCGAGGTGTTCGGCGGCGTCGAAGCCCTGCACCTGCGCGGAGATCTTGATGCGGCCGCGGTAGGGCCGGTTGAATTGGGTTTCGGTGACGCAGGAGCGGCCGTCCCGCGCGGCGCGCCACAAGGTTTCGGCCCCAATTCCGGCAGCCGACACCGCGCCCATGCCGGTGACGACAACCCGTCGCGATGCGTGCATGGTCAGGATTTTTCTTTGACGATATAGGCCGCGATCGCGTTGATCAGGCTCTTGATGTCTTTCGCCTCGTGGAAGGGGCCATCCATCGGAATGTAGACATCGAATTTTTCCTCGATTGCCGTCAGGATCATTACGATGTCGATCGACTTGAGATCGAGGCTTTCGATCGTCGCGTCCGGAGTGACTTTCTCGCGGTCGATCATTCCTTCCTTGACGATCACGTCGATGATCCGGTCGACGAGCTCGGTTTGATCAAGAGCCTTCGTTTCCACCAATTACTCCCCAGCGCCTTTACACTCTTGAAGACCGTTTTGCTCAGACTGGCCCTTGCGGTCGAAAGGGCCATGCGGACAAGCCGGCCCAAGCTGCGACGAGCGCCCGCCGACGAGAGCGCGGTCGCCGCGCTCGCTCTCAGCGCTGGCCGATCTGTCGTCCCCCCCTTGAGTCGAACACGAACTGCGGTCTGACGTCAACTCTACGCCGCCCCTCTGGAGCAGGACGCCGAGAAATGGAAACCGGTTCTCGCGCGACATCATGCTCCAACGCATCGATGAGACGGATTTAAGACTTCGGACCGATCGCGTCGCTATTTTATTTGTCCGAGTCTTCCGGCTCTACGGCGTTTTCAGGCGAAGCGGTTACCGATTCGCCTGAGGAAAACGCGCCAAAACAAAGATCTGGCTTATTTTCCGATAGCAGAGGACCGGAAAATGCTCAAGTCGGCGGGAGTAAAGCGCCGCAGCCCGCCAAGCCAAAAGGTTCGTTACGCTAATCCGGAGCGGAAATAAAGAGCGGGAGACCGACGGACATCGGTTCCTGCCGTCCCTTCGCGATCACGTTGTCGATCGCATTGTTTCAAGGCGTGATCAGGACGCTCCCGGCGCGGGCGGCGGCGACGCGCCACCGGGTGAGGCGCCGCTGCGGAAGCGGCGCATTTCCGCCCCGGTCAGGGGATCGCGACGACCGGCGTGCCGACCCGGACCCGGCTGTAGAGATCGATCACGTCTTCATTATACATGCGGATGCAGCCGTAGGAGGCGGCCGAGCCGATGGATTTTCGCATGCCCTGCGTCGTGCCGTGGATCGCGACCTCCGACAACGACAGGGTGAGCGCCCGCTCACCCATCGGATTGCGCGGCGAGCCGCCCGGAATGACTCTGGTGAAGTTCGGGTGGTCTTGGCGCACGTCGGCCGGAGCAGACCAGGCGGGCCTCACATATTTGCCTGCGACATGAGCTTCACCCTGCCAAGCCATGCCGGTTCTCCCGATCGCCACCGGATAGCGGATCGCCCGGCCGTTGCCGGTAATGAAATAGAGCGCGCGCTCGCTGTGCTTGATCACGATCATGCCAGGCGGAAAGGATGGCGGAGCTGCGACGGTGTCCCACGCCAGTGCGCCGCAAGGAGCGAGCGCCGCCGTTCCGGCAAGGAAGGCGCCCGCCGCGGCCGCGTGGATCCGGCCGCGCCCCGGATGAGCAAAAATGAAAAGTGAAGATCCGCCGCGATGCGTCTTGCTCATGGCGTCCACCGACAGCGCTAATTCCGAGCGCCCACACTCGGTTCAGCACTATCGACGACTCGTGTTCAATTAAGACTGAAACAGGCCGCATTTGGCGAGAATGCAGCCTGTCTGCATCTTATTCAGATCAGTTCCGCGACGTTATCCCGCGCGGTTGCGAATGAGGTCGTCGACGACGCTCGGATCGGCCAGGGTCGAGGTGTCGCCAAGCGCCGAGAACTCCTTCTCGGCGATCTTGCGCAGGATGCGCCGCATGATCTTGCCCGAGCGCGTCTTCGGCAGACCGGGCGCGAAATGAACGACGTCGGGCGACGCGATCGGACCAATGTCCCTGCGCACCCAGGTCACAAGCTCCTTGCGCAGCTCTTCGCTCGGTTCGACGCCGGTCATCAGGGTCACATAGGCATAGATGCCCTGCCCCTTGAGATCGTGCGGATAACCGACGACAGCAGCTTCGGCGACCTTCGCATGAGCGACGAGCGAGCTTTCCACCTCGGCCGTGCCGAGCCGGTGGCCGGATACGTTGATGACGTCGTCGACGCGGCCGGTGATCCAGTAATCGCCGTCCTCGTCGCGGCGGCAGCCGTCGCCGGTGAAATATTTGCCCGGATAGGCCGAGAAATAGGCCTGCACGAAGCGCTCATGGTCCTTATAGAGGGTGCGCATCTGCGAGGGCCAGGAATCGGCGATCACGAGATTGCCGGAGCCTGGGCCTTCCAGCACCTCCCCGGCGGCGTCGACCACCTGCGGCTGGACACCGAAGAAAGGCTGCGTCGCCGATCCGGGCTTGAGGGGCGTCGCGCCCGGCAGCGGGGTGATGAGAATGGTGCCGGTCTCCGTCTGCCACCAAGTGTCCACGATCGGGCAGCGCTCCTCGCCGACGACCCGGTAGTACCATTCCCAGGCTTCCGGATTGATCGGCTCGCCGACTGACCCGAGGATCCTGAGCGACGCCCGGCTCGTCGCCTTCACCGGCCCGTCGCCCGCGCCCATCAGGGAGCGAATCGCCGTCGGCGCGGTGTAGAAGATAGTGACCTTGTGCTTGTCGACGACCTCCCAGAACCGCGAGACGCTCGGATAGGTCGGGACGCCCTCGAACATGACGGTGGTCGCGCCATTGGCGAGCGGCCCATAAACGATATAGGTGTGGCCCGTCACCCAGCCGACGTCGGCCGTGCACCAGTAGATGTCGTCCGGGTGACAATCGAAGATATATTGATGCGTCATCGAGGCGTTGACGAGATATCCGCCGGTCGTATGCACGACGCCCTTCGGCGCGCCGGTCGAGCCCGAGGTGAACAGGATGAACAGCGGGTCCTCCGCGTTCATTTCCTCATAGGGACAGTCGGGGCTGGCCTTGGCGACCTCCTCGTCATAATGGAGGTCGCGGCCCTCCGTCCAGGCGACCTTGCCGCCGGTGCGGCGCACGACCAGCATCTTCTCGACGATGCCCGTTTTCTTGATCGCCGCGTCCGCGTTGACTTTCAACGGCACTTTGCGGCCGCCGCGCAGACCTTCGTCGCAGGTGATGACGAGCTTCGACTCGCAGCCTTCAATTCGGCCGGCGAGCGCGTCGGCCGAGAAGCCGCCGAAGACGATCGAATGGATGGCGCCGATCCTTGTGCAGGCCAGCATCGCATAGGCGGCCTCAGGAATCATCGGCAGATAGATCGTCACCGTGTCGCCCCGGCCGACTCCAAGGCTCTTGAGGACATTGGCGAGGCGGCAGACCTGCTCATGCAGCTCCTTATAAGTGATGTGCTTCGACTCGCTCGGATCGTCGCCTTCCCAAATGATGGCGGTGCGGTCGCCAGCATCCTTGAGATGACGGTCGATGCAGTTCATCGAGACGTTGGTGGTCCCGTCCTCGAACCATTTGATCGAAACATTATGCGGATCGAAGGACGTATTCTTCACCTTGGTGAACGGCTTGATCCAGTCTATCCGCTTGCCGTGCTCGCCCCAGAACTTGTCTGGTTCGGCAACTGAGCTCTGATACATCGCCTTATATTTCACCGCGTCGATATAGGCGGTTTTGGCTATTTCGGCGGGGACTGGGTACGTTTTCTCCGACATGTGATTTTCCTCCCGGTGGCGCGTTCCACGCGTCTTCGTTCAAAGAAAAGCTAAGTCAATGCATAACCAAGTCAATCGAAAGCCGATGCGCCGCTTCAGGACGTCGGCCCGTCGTGGATCGCGCCGTGTGCCGGCGTCTTTTATTGGCACTCTTTTTGAATTTTTTCCAAGGCTTGCGAAATCCCCGAAAGGGAATAGGTGTCGGTCGTGACATTGCCCTTCAACGACGCCGCCTTGACGACCAGCTTCGAGCCCTTCTTGAGGGTGTCGATGAATTGTGTCTCCTCCGCCGGATTCTTGATCCAGGCGTTTGATCCCTTGGCGATGAGATCGAAATCCGAGCCGGCGACCGCGGCATGCGCCTCGGCGCCGTCCTTCATGGCAAATCCCATGATGATCGACACTTCGTTGCGGACTTTTTCGGCCGGCCGGTTGGAAATGAACACATAGGCGGGGTCGCGTTTCAGCGAGGCGGGGGCCCGGTCCTTCGGCTTCGCCAGCGCATAGCAGGTCTTGTCCTTGGCGCCTAGCGCCAGAAAGGCCCCCCAGTCGCCAAAAGAGCCGATCTGGACGGGCTTTCCTTTCGCCTTGGCGTCTCCTTTCGATTCGCTCGGTTCGGCTTTCTTGGCTTCCGCTTTCTTGGCTTCCGCTTTCACATCGGCCTTTTTCGCCTCGCGCCAGCCGCCGGCGAGGTCGCTGGACGGAAGCCGCCCGCCATGCGCCGATCCTTCTCCCGTCGCCGCGAGCGAAGCGGGCGGGACCAGAACGGCCGCCGCGGCTAATGCGAAGGCAAACGCAGTGCCCGAAAGGAAACGGAAATTCATCGGTTTTGACGCTCCTTGGTCGTCCGCGGGAAAGGCGTTTCCAACGGGAATGGATAGGGTGAGGCCAGATTGAAATGCGGCAAAACAAATTTGGGCTGGAATTTTCGCTCTCCCGAGGAGAGCGCCGCTTCTCGGGAGAGGGCGCCGACGGTTATAGGCCGGGACTTCGAGAGGCGAAAGGAGCAAAGCGCCGGAAAGCTTTGGCGCGCGAGGCTCTTGGCGAAGATCGCGACAGCGCGCCTTAAAGTCCGGGAGTCTTGGCTGCGCCGAGGATCACGCCGGGCTTGTCCAGCGTTCCCTTTTGCAGAAGGACGACATAGCCTTCGCCGTCCTCGCGAGGATCAGGCAGTCTGAAGCTCGCGCTCGAGCCCGTCCAGGATCCGAGCTTTTCCACGGCGCGCACGACATTGGTATAGGTTACGCTGCGACCGGCGTTTTCGCCGCGCCCGATATGCACCGACCTCGAGCGGGTGACATGCAACGCGACGACGTCGGCCGGCGCGCCCTCTCCCCCTGCGACCTCGACCAAGAGCGAATTGTCAGAGCGCGACAGGCGGATCGGCAGCGTCAGGGCGCCGTCGCGGGATCGCGCGGCGGCGATGGCGGCGTCGATCTCCTTGCGGTCACTGCCGACGACGCCCGTCAGCCCGTCCACTATTATTTGCGGCGTATAGACGTGCTGCTCGCCATGAGCGGCGGAATAGCCTTTCTGCCGCGCCCCGAATGCCGGCGAGGCCAGTGTGTCCTTCCAGCCGATATAGTCCCAGTAATCGACCGAGAAGGAGACGGCTACGACCTCTGGACGCCGCGCCATTGCCGTGAGCAGGGCGTCGGCCGGCGGGCAGGACGAACAGCCCTGACTTGTGAACAGTTCGAGCACGCAAGCCGGCGCGGGAGGATTCTGGGCCGCTTCGGCCCCGCAGCAGGCGGAGACTGCTGCGAAGAGACGCAGAAGGGTGCGCGAGACGGGGGCGAAGTGAGGAATGAGCGAAAATTCTCTGAACAATCCCATAAAGGCGCGTCGCTATCGTTAAGGGCTTGCCGGCGCAAATGTCATCATCGCAGCGAACTGTAGACAAACGATCGCCTCGCGCCAGTCAAATCGTTTTTACCCAGCGCGGCCGCAAACGGAGAAAAGCGCTGTGGCCTTGAAAGTGCAATCGCTCTTTCAACATGCTGCCTTTTGGCTTAATTGCTCAGAACATCGATCTGTTCTGGAGCGGGAGGCCGGAAGTGACGTTTTCTGACAATCCTACGCAAGATCTGCCGCGGGACAAGCTCCTGCCCGACGCGCTCGGCCGGCTTCTGCCAGCGCTCGCCGCAATGGCGCTCGCCCTCTGCCTCTCAGCTTGCGGCTACAACACGATCCCGACGCTGGAAGAACAGGCGAAAGCCAGATGGGCCGACGTGCAGAACCAGTATCAGCGCCGCGCCGACCTCATTCCGAACCTCGTCGCAACGGTGCAGGGCTACGCGAAACAGGAAAAGGACACGCTGACCGCCGTCACCGAGGCGCGAGCCAAGGCGACGTCGATCAAAATCGACGCCTCGCAATTGACCGACCCGCAGAAGATGCAGGAATTCCAGCAGGCGCAGGGACAATTGTCCGGCGCCCTCGGCCGGTTGCTGGCGGTCAGCGAGAATTATCCGGACCTCAAGTCGAACCAGAATTTCCTCGCCCTTCAGTCGCAGCTCGAAGGAACCGAAAACCGCATCGCCGTCGCCCGCCGCGACTACATCGAGGCTACGCGGGTCTATAACACCGCGCTGCAGACCTTCCCGACGCTGCTCTGGGCCAAGACCCTCTTCGCCGGCAAGCAGCCGCTCGCGGCCTTCTCGGCCAGCGATGCGGCGCAGACCGCGCCGCAAGTCAAATTCTAGAGTTCCGAGGCTTGTCTTCCAACGCGTGACATTTTGCCCGACGTGCTGACGAACGCAGACCCGCCCCAGGGCGCCAGGGCGCCGGGGCAGGCTTTGCGCCGCGTGGCGATGCTGCTCGCCGCCGCTCTCGCCGCTCTTTGCGCCGGCCTCGCCCTGGCCGCGAATTTCCCGCCGCTTACAGGCCGCGTCGTCGACGCCGCCAACATTCTGCCGGCGGCGACGAGGGCCTCGGTCGAGGCGAAGCTCGAAGCGCTCGAAACCAAATCCGGCATCCAGTTCGTCGTCGCGACCGTACCCTCTCTCGGCGACGACGAACTTGAAACTTACGCCAACGGCCTTTTTCGCGAGTGGAAGCTCGGCGAGAAGGACAAGAACAACGGCGTTCTCCTCCTGATCGCGCCGAAGGAACACAAGGTCCGCATCGAGGTCGGCTATGGTCTCGAAGGGACTTTGACCGACGCGCTCTCGAAGATCATCATCTCGAACGCCATCGCGCCGCGTTTCAAGGCCGGCGATTTCGCCGGCGGAACGGAGCGCGGCGTCGACGACGTCATTACCGTACTGACGACGGACTCCGCCGATTGGCAGAAGCGCCCCGAATTGCGGCTCGACCGCCATGATTCGAAGACGGAATCGCTGACCCCCTGGCTCGTTGTCGGGCTGTTCGTCATTATCGTCCTGATGCTGATGCGCAGGCCGCGCCTCGGCGCGCGCAGCGGCGCCCCGCAAGGCGACCCGCGCTGGGGCCAGATGCGCGGCGACGCCTACGACCGCGCCCAGCGCAATGTTTTCTGGAGCAATCTTTTCTCCTTCATCCTCGGCATGATGGCGGGCTCCGGCCGCGGCCGCGGCCGCGGCGGCTACGACGATTGGGGCGGCGGCGGCTTTGGCGGCGGCGGATTTTCTGGCGGAGGCGGATCGTCCGGCGGCGGCGGCGCCTCGGGCGGCTGGTGATGGGGAGCTGGCAATGATGTTATCGAGCGAAGACCAGCGCCGCGTCAACGCGGCCATCGCGGCCGCCGAAACCCGCACCGCGGGCGAGATCGTCTGCGTTCTCGCCCGCGCCTCATCCGATTATCTGACCTATGCCGTCGCCTGGGCGGCGCTCGCTGCGCTCGCCTCGCCCTGGCCGCTCGTCGCCGCGACGCATCTTTCGGTGCAGCAGATCCTGCTGGTCCAGATCGTCATCTTCGCCACGCTCTATTTCGTCTTTTCGTCATCCAGCCTTGGTCATTTTCTGGTTCCGCGGCGGGTGCGGCGCGCCGAGGCGCATCGCGCCGCGATGGAGCAGTTCATGATCCGCGGCATGGCGCGGAAGAAAAATCGCGCGGGGGTGCTGATCTTCGTTTCGCTGGCCGAACATTACGTCCGCGTCGTCGCCGACGACGGGATCGCCGCGAAAGTCGAGCAATCGGTCTGGCAGGGCGCGGTCGATTGTCTTCTCGACCACATCCGGCGCGACGACCTCGCCTCGGGCTTCGTCGCCGCGATCGAGCGTTGTGCGACCGTGCTCGCCGAGCACTTTCCGCCGGGCGCAGACAAGGACGAGCTGACGGACAGGATTTATGTGATTTGAAGAGCGTCCAGCTCGGCCTCCGCGTTGCCGGACAGTCTTACGACTATTTCGCCGTAGGGCCGAAAGCAGTCAGCTCGGCCCAGCACAAGCCCGTCGGTCCGCTCAGCGCCTGCGCCTCGCCGCCCTTCTTAACCGCGCCGCCTCAGCCCGGCGGCTAAGGCCGCGACGGAAAGGCGGCTACTTCCCGCCGTCCAGCGCTTTCAAGGCGTCCGGCGGCAGCATATCCTTGAGGAGCCCAAGAAAATCTCGGCCAGTGACCGAGCGGGCGCGCTCGACAAGAAAGGAAATCGGGCTCGACGGCTCGGCCCGGTGATAAAACGCACTGACCTTGGCCAGCAATTGCAGTGCATTGTCTCTGGACGTTACTTCGAACGTCGCCACTATGCCTTCATCCGCCGGCTCGGGGCCGTCGATATGGGCGAAGTCGGACAATTTCTCGATCGGAAGGTCAAAGACGTGCGCGCGCCCAATCTGAAAATGAGCTTCCTCGACATGGCCGGGGATCAAAACCCGGATGACGTCGAGAAAGGATTTTCCGATGAGCTGCTCGGCCTGCCGCACGAGAAGAAGCGCCGGATTGGACGGTTCGAAGCGCGCAAAATAGGCGGCTGCGGCGCCAAGGGCGGCGGCGGCGTCGGCGAAATTGGCGATTTCGCCGCTGGCCGCGGCTCCCGCCGCCGCTTCCGCTTCGGGCGCGGCCTCCGCCGCCTTCTCGCCGGCCGACGGGTCGCGCAGCACGACATAGCTGTCGAGCAGCGCGCGCATCTTCTCGACAAGCTCGGTCAGCCTTGGGAAGGCGACGGCCTCGGCTGCGCCGACGTTCTCCACGAAAGCCGTCTTGATGCGCGCGAGCGCCGCCGCGAGCGCGCTCAACTGGTCGCGGCGCACGATCACTTCGGCAAGCTCGATGTCTTTTTCAAAAGCGGACCTGATCGAGGTGAAATCGGGTTTGTCCTCGCCGCTGCGCGGCGCCGTCTCCCCACTCGCCACGAGATAGGCGCGATAGCTGATCGGACCGAGGCGCTTGTGCTGGAAGAGCGGCGCATAGGTGAGCGGCAGGATCACCGGCGTCATGTCGTCGAGCGATTGCACCGCCCCCATGCGCAGAAAGAAGTCGCCGTCCTCGCCTTGCGGATGGACGCCTTCCCAGAATTGCTCGAGGAGGGCCGAAAGGATCTCGACCGCGGCGACGAAGCCGGCGAGATCGCGGTCGAGAATGCGGAACTTGGCGAGAAGCGCAATGAGGCGCAGATCGCGGGTGCGGCGGCTCAGAGCGGCGATCCCGGCATATTGCGTCTTGAAATCGATCTGCGTCCGATCGAAGGGCTGCGCGCCGCGGTCGGGGTCGCGCGGATCGGTCACATAGAAGCTCGCTGGCAAAACGCCTTCGCCGGACGCCATGAAGTTCATGTAGTCGGCGTCGCCGGCAAGGTCGAGATCGGGGCCGCAGGGCTCCCCCTCGGAGAGAGGCGCGGTCATCGCCTCGAACGAAAGCGCGGCGTCGTTTACAGCACTGGCCAAGGGAAAGAACGCCTCCGTGAATGGGAAGGGACGCCCGAAGCCTCGATCGCGCGGTGATGAGGCAAATCTGAGGCCTTATTGAAAAATACAGTATACCTTGCAGCGATGGCGGCGGTTTGACCTCCCCAATGCAATAAAACGTTCCACTTTAATCGCTCGACTGTGCCTGCGGAGTTGGGTATCGTCAAGCACAACTGGGAAGATGCCGAGGTCCATATGGCGTCCGAGCTTAGCCAAGACAAACGCATCGCGACGCTCGAGACGCCGCTCGGCAAGGACACGCTTGTCGCCGTCGGTTTCGCTGGCGCCGAAGGCGTCAGCGAATTGTTTGAGTTCCACGTCGAGGCGCTGAGCGAACAGGCCAACATCGATTTCGACAAGGCGATCGGCAATAATTGCTCGCTCACTTTCAAGTCCTACGCCGATCCCGACCGCATTTTCAACGGAGTGCTGGTCGAAGCGCAGGCGCTCGGCGCGCAGGCGGGGCTGAACCAATACCGGCTGACGCTGCGCCCCTGGCTCTGGCTGCTCTCCCGCACGAGCGATTGCCGCATCTTCGAAAACCAGAAAGCCGTCGACATCATCAAGAAGGTGTTCAGCGACCGCGGCTTTTCCGATTATCGCGTCGCCACGACCGGGAGCTTCCCGGATCTCGAATATTGCGTGCAATATCGCGAGACGGACCTCGCCTTCGTCTGCCGGTTGATGGAGCAGCACGGCATTTATTATTTCTTCGAGCATCAGAAAGACAAGCATACGCTCGTGCTGGCCGACGCGAAATCCTCGCACAAGCCCGTGCCGGGCCATGCCAAAATGCCTTTCATCGGCGGCGAGCGGCAGGCGCGGCGCGACGAGGAGCATCTCTTCAAATGGACGCCCGAACGCCGCTTCCGCAGCGGCAAGTTCGAGCTCAACGACTACGACTATCTGCAGCCGAACGCCGATCTCAAGAGCGACGCGCAGGGGTCCGCCTCCTACACGAAATCGAAGATGGAGATCTATGATTATCCAGGCAAGTTCAAGAAGAAGAACGACGGCGAGACCTATGCGAAGGTCAGGCTGCAGGCCGAGCAGGCGATGGACCGGCGCCGCTACGCCGAGGGCGACGCGATCAGCCTTTTTCCAGGCGGCCTGACGACGCTCGACAAATATCCCGAAGGCGGCGAGAACAAGGAATATCTTGTCCTGCGCGCCTTGCACTCCTATCAAGCGCAATCCTACCGGTCCGGCGCGTCCGACGGCTCCGCGCCTTATCGGGGCCAGTATGAATTCATCCCGAGCGACGCCAATTTCCGCGCGCCTTTGACGACGCCGCGGCCGATCGTCTACGGGCCGCAGACGGCCAAGGTCGTCGGCAAGGATGGCGAGGAAATCGACGTCGATGAACATGGCCGCATCCTCGTGCGCTTCTACTGGGACCGCAAGAACAAGCAGTCCTGCCGCGTCCGCGTCGCTCAGGTCTGGGCCGGCAAAGGGTGGGGCGGCCAGGCCATTCCGCGCATTGGACAGGAGGTCGTCGTCGAGTTTCTGGAGGGCGATCCGGACCGGCCGCTCGTCACCGGCGCGGTCTTCAACGGCGACAACAAATATCCTTACGAAATGCCGGCCAACAAGACTCAATCGGGGTTGAAATCCGATTCGTCGAAAGGCCATGGCGGCTATAATGAATTCATGTTCGAGGACAAGAAGGGCTCGGAAAAGATCAGCATGCATGGCGAGCGCGACCACGAGGTGGTCATCCGCCGCGCCGAGACCTGGGAGGTCGGCGAGATCTTTTCCGGCCGCGACGATCCCTCGCGCAAGACGACGCTGAAGAACGGCAGCGACGAGCTTGCGATCCAGAACGGCAATCAGACGATCGACATCAAGGGCAAGCAGGACGTCACCGTGCTGCAGACGATCAGCGTCGAGGCGATGCAGAAGATCACCTTCACCGTCGGCGCCAGCACGATCACGATGGAGCCGCAGCAGATCACCATCAATTCGCCGATGATCTCCCTGCAGTCGTCGTTGAAGACGGACATCTCCGGCGGCATCATGCTCAATCTCACCGCCGCGATGATCAAGATCAACTGACGGGACGAGAAGACTCCGCCATGCCGCGACTGCGTTTTGAGACCGCACAGGATCTGTTCGAGACCTACCCCGCCGCGCGCGTCGACGTCGGCGTTGCGGCGGGCGAGGAGAAAAGCCTCGAATTCCTGCAGTCGCTTTCGGCCGCGAACGCGCTCAAGCCCGCTCTGTCGTTTTGCGCCTATCTGCTCGCCCGCCACCAGGCCGTCGCCTGGGGCTGCCGCTGCCTGCGCGAGGGCGCCGTTCTCGCGCCGTCGGACGAGACCCGCATGGCGGCGGCGGAAGCCTGGGTGCGCGATCCGGAAGACCGCAATCGCCTGCGCGCGCTCGATCTCGCCGGCCGCTCCGATACGAAGGAAGCCTCGACCTGGATCTGCTATGGCGCGGGCTGGGCCGGCGGCGCCGTCGCCATCGACGAGAAGCATTCAACGCCTACGCCTCAGCACGCCACCGCCCAGGCGGTCCGCGTGGCGCTGATCCTCGGCGCCAATGCGCTGCCCGCCGCAAGCCGCGCCGATATCCAGCGGCGCTGGCTCGATGCGGGCGTCGAGTTCGCGCTCGGCTAGTGCATTTTCCCATCCCGCGGCGTCGGAAAATGCTTTAGCTGTTCGTCTTGACGCACTTTGTTCGCGCGGCAGCCGCTTCGCTTGAAAATACTCCAGGCCGATGCGGCGGATAGAATCGAAGGCGGATCAGACATGGCGCTGAGGCTTGCTATCGAGAACGTGACCAACCTGCCCGATGGCGGCCCGGTCAGCATCACAGTGTCCGGCCGGCGCGGGGTCGACATCGGCCGCGACGCGCATCTCGACTGGACGCTGCCGGATCCGAACCGCTTCATCTCGGGCAAGCATTGCGAAATCCGCTATGAGGGAGGCGCTTACGTTCTTTATGACGTTTCCTCGAACGGCACCTTTCTCAACGGATCGCCGCATCGGATGCATGAGCCGCGGCGACTGCAGAACGGCGACCGCATTCTGATCGGCCAATATATCGTCGCAGTGTCGGTCGACGCTGCGCCGGAGGCGCCGAGCGAGCCGGTCGTCGAGGTGGCGCGGCCGATCCGCGCCGACCTCTGGGAGACGGATGAGGCGGCGCCTGCGCCGATCGATCCGCGTGAGCTTCGGCCCGTCCCCGAAAGGCCGAAAACGCCCGATTTCCTTGATTGGGCGATGGATGTGTTCGACCCCCTGGGCGATGCTCCGGCAAAATCGACGGCCGCTCCGCGCTTCGACGAAGACGCCGCGTGGCTGCCGCCCGTTCCGAAGGAGGCGGCGCCGGAGCCGCCGCCTCCCCTTCCCAGTCCGCGCCGGCCGCTTTGGACGAGCGAGGACGAGGGCGCCGCTCCGCCGGCGCCGCCCCCCGCGCCAATCCCTGTCGTGCCGGTCCTCGCCGCAGCGCCTTCCCCCGCGCCAATGCCTCCTGCGAGCGCGGTCGCCCCGATCCCCTCGGCGCAGCAAGAACGCCCGATCGCCGATCCCGCCGACGCGCGATTCGTGCGCCGCTTTGCGGAAGCCGCGGGGCTGCCTGCGGAAGCCGTCGCCAGAAAGGACGCGGACGAGCTTGCCGCCGAGCTCGGCGGCCTCATGAAGATCGTCGCCGAGCAGTTGAAGCAATTGCTGCAGGCCCGCCTCGAGGCGAAGCGCGTTGTGCGCAGCGCGCATCAAACGACGATCGAGGCGCTCGACAATAATCCGCTGAAATATTCGCCGACGGCGAACGACGCGCTGCGAATCATGTTTGGCCCGCCGACGCGGAGCTATCTCAGCCCCACGGCGGCCCTCGAGCAGAGCTTCGGCGACCTCAAGAAGCATCAGGTCGACACGCTCGCGGCGATGCAAGGCGCGGTGAAAATGCTCGTCGAGGACCTCGACCCCGGCAAAATCGAAGAGGCGGCGGAGCCCGATAGCGGGCTTTCGGCTCTCTTCGGCTCGCGCAAGGCGAAGCTTTGGGACGCCTATGTCGCGCGCTATCGGGCCAAGGCGCATCGCCACGAGGATGGCCTCATCGGCGCGTTCATGCTCTACTTTCCGCAATGCTACGATCTCAACCGAAAGCCCTGAAGCCGGAACGCCCGCGCTTTGAAAATCCGAGGTTTTTGACCATCCTTTCACGCCTTAACGGTCGCCGGCCGAGCCGAAGCAAGCGGGGTCTTTAAGAAATGTCCTGGTATAGTAAAGTCCTTTGGTCGGAAGGACTTTTCCTTCGCCCGCATCATCTGCAGCAAAGCGATCGCTACTTCGAACATCTGGTCGAGGGCAGGACTCGGCACGCCTCGCCCTACCCTTGGGGCTTCTCGCACATCGAGATTGATCGCGATCTCGCCCAGCAAAGCAAATTCGCGGTGCGCCGCGCCGCCGGCGTCATGCCGGACGGCACGCCTTTCGACATTCCCAACGACAGCCCCGCGCCGCCGCCGGTCGAGGTGCCGGACGGCGCGGCGGGACAGCTCTTATGGCTTTCGATGCCGATCGCGGCGGCAAACAGCCGGGAGGTCGATGTGGCGGAGGCGAGCAGCGCCAGCCGCTTTATCATCGGCGCCGAGACCTTCATCGATTCCACCTCCTCGCTGCGCATCGAGGAAGAGATCGACGTCGCCTATCCGCGCCTGACATTCGATCTGCGCAAGACGGCGAAGCCCGGCTTTCAAGGCCTCGCCATCGCGCGCGTCATAGAGGTGCGCGACAAATCGATCGTCTTCGACGAGAAATTCGCTCCGACGGTTCTCGTCGCATCGGCCCATCCGACGGTTGAAGGTTGGCTCGACCGCGTCATCGGCTGGATCGACGCAAAGCTCGGCGAACTCGCGCGCTACGCCGCGGATCCGACCGCCGGCGGCGGCCTGCAGAGCGTTGATTACCTCGTCCTGCAGGTGTTGAATCGTAACGTCACCGTGCTGCAGCATCTGCGCGGATCGCGCTATGTCCATCCCGAGCGGCTCTATGTCGAGCTGATCCGCCTCGCCGGCGAGCTTGCCACCTTCGCGACGCCCGAGCGGCGCGCGCGGCTCTATCCGCTCTATGACCACGACAATCTCGAAGGCTCCTTCGCTGCGGTGCTGCGCGATTTGCAGGATTTCTTGAGCGCGCGGTTCGGCCGGCGCGCCATCCGCCTCGACATCATCGCGAGGGCGGAAAACGCCTTCATCTCACCGATCCGCGACCGCAGCCTGTTCCGCGTCGCGAGCCTCGTGCTCGAAGTGTCGGCGCGCCGCTCGCTGACCGAAATCCAGAATACTTTCCCGCATCTCTTCAAGGTCGGGCCCGGCTCGAAGATGAATGAGATCGTGCACGCTCATTTGCCCGGCGTGCCGCTCGTCCATCTGCCGACGCCGCCGCCGCAAATCCGCGCCATCACCGATCACGTCTATTTCTATCTCGACCGCACCTCGCCGCTTTGGCCCGAATTCTCGACGGCGAGTTCGATCGGCATGCATTTTTCTGGCGATTGGCCCGAACTCAATCTTGAGCTCTGGGCGGTTCTGGAAGAGCGGCAATGAGCGACAAGGATCCGCCGGACAGCCTCGGGCGCAGGGACAACAAGACCGTCATCCTGCCCAATCCGGGCGGGCGCCGGCCGGAGGCGTTTCCGCCCGCCGCCGCGCCGCCTGCCGCGCCGTACCCGCCGCAGGCCCCCTATGCGCCCGCCGCCGCGCCCTACTCGCCGCCGCGCGCCTGGGGCGGCGCTCCAGCGCCCGAGGCGCCGCCGGGCGACGAATGGATCAGAGGACGCGCCGCGGCGCCTCAGCCGGCCGCCCCCGAGCGCCGCCAAATCCCGATCGAGGATCTTCTGGCGCCGAACGAGAACCCGCTGTTGCAGGCGAGCGGCCCGCTTCTGCTCCTGCTCGGCCGTCTGCGCGTCGCGCAATTGCAAGCCTCGCCCGCGGCTCTGATGGGGCAGGTCGCGGAAGCCGTCGGCCTCTTCGACAAGCAGGTGCGCGCGGCGGGCGTTTCGCCGGAACAGGCGAACACGGCAAAATATATTCTCTGCGCCACAGCCGACGACATCGTCCAGAACATCCCGACCGAAGACCGCCATGTCTGGACGCAATACAGCATGCTGAGCCGATTCTTCGGCGAACGCATCGGCGGCGTGCGCTTTTTCGCCGAGCTTGATCAGGCTAAGGTCGATCCGCTCAACAATTACAATCTGCTCGAGCTGATCTACACCTGCCTTGCGCTCGGCTTCCAGGGCGTCCACCGCAGTTCGCCGTCAGGCGCGGCGACGCTGCAGCAGATTCAGCGCAATCTCTACGAGCTTCTGCGCAAGGTCCGTCCGCGCGTCGACCGCGATCTCTCGCCGCATTGGAAGGGTCAGGATCTGCCCCGCGCGATCTTGCGCGCGCGCGTTCCTTTCTGGGCGATCGCCGCCGCCGCCGCGCTCGGCCTGTTCGCCCTGTTCATCACCTTGCGCACCCTGCTCTCGGGCGGCGCCGAACTCGCGGCGGCCGATCTCAACGCGCTCAACGGACGCGGCGAACTGAAGCTCGTCCGGCACATGTTCGCGCCGCCGCCGAAGCCGCCCGAGCCACCGCCCGGCAAGCTTACCCAGTTGCAGCGAATCAGGCTCGCGCTCGCGCCCGAAATCGCCGCCAAGAAGGTCGACGCCGCCCAAACGGCGACCAAGATCAGGATCATCGTCGGCGATCTCGTCCTGTTTCCGTCGGGACAGGCGACCCTCAAGCCGCAATTTGCGCCGATCGCCAAGCGGATCGCCGAAACGCTCGAAAAAGAGCCCGGCGCGATCAGCATCGTCGGACATACCGACAATGTCAAATTGCAGGCGACCTCACCCTTCGCGACCAATTGGGATCTCTCGATGGCGCGCGCCAAGGCCGTCGCAGCCATCCTGAAGCCAAGCCTCAGCGATTTCGCCCGGATCGAGGTCGACGGCAAGGCCGACGAGCAGCCGATCGCCTCGAACGACACGCCGCAGGGCCGTGCGCAAAATCGTCGGGTCGAAATCATGCTCGCCCGTTCGGATTGAGGCAGTTTCATGCTCGGCAAAGAGATTACGAGGATCATCGCATACGGGGTCGGACTCGCCTCGCTGGCCGCGCTCGTTTATCTCGCGGGCCCTTTCGTCGCCTTCGGCGACTGGCGTCCGCTCGAAAACCCGATCGTGCGCGACATCGTCATCCTTCTGCTCGTCGCCGCGGCGGCGGGGGTCGCGGGCTTCTCGTTCTGGCAACGCAAGAAAAAAAGCGCCGAGATCGAGAAGGGCATGGAGGCGGCGGGCGTTCCCGATTCCGACGCCGAGGTCCTGAGCGAGCGGATGAAGGATGCGCTGACGACGCTCAAGGCGGCTGGCAAGGGCAGGCGCGACTATCTCTACGATCTGCCCTGGTACGTTCTGATCGGGCCGCCCGGCGCCGGCAAAACCACGGCGCTCGCCAATTCCGGCCTCAAATTTCCTTTGAGCCGCGGCGCGAGCCCGGCCGCTGTCGCGGGCGTCGGCGGCACGCGCTATTGCGACTGGTGGTTTTCCGAAGACGCCGTGCTGATCGACACAGCGGGGCGCTATACGACGCAGGATTCCGACGCGAAGGCGGATCAGAAAAGCTGGCTCGCCTTTCTCGACCTTTTAAAGAAGAACCGCCCGCGCCAGCCGATCAACGGCGTCATCGTCGCGATCGCGCTGTCCGACGTCATCACCGAAACGCCGGCGATGATCGACGCCCACGCCGCTGCGGTCCGCGCGCGGCTTCTCGAGCTCCACAAGCAACTCAAGGTGAATTTCCCGGTCTATGTGCTGTTCACCAAGGCCGATCTTGTCGCGGGCTTTCGCGAATTCTTCGGCGCGTTCAACGAGAACGCCCGCGCCCAGGTCTGGGGCGCGACCTTCCAGACCAGCGACAAGAAACTCAATCTCGTCGGCGAGGTTCCGGGCGAATTCGACGCCCTGATCGCGCGTCTCAATGATATGACGACCGACCGTCTTCAGGACGAGCCCGTGCCCTCGACGCGAGCTTCGCTCTATGGCTTTCCGGCCCAGGTCGCCGCGCTGAAAAAGCCGATCTTTCATTTCCTCAACCAGGTCTTCGAGCCGACGCGCTACCACGCCAATGCGACGCTGCGCGGCTTCTATTTCACGTCCGGCACGCAGGAAGGCACGCCGATCGATCAGCTGATCGGCGCGCTCTCGCGAAGTTTCGGCGCGCGCGAAGTCGCCGCCAGCGCCTATTCGGGCCGCGGCCAGAGCTATTTCCTGAAGGAACTCATCGGCAAGCTCATCATCGGCGAAGCGGCCTGGGTCACAACAGACCGCGCCGCCGTGCTGCGGGCGCGGCTCATCAAAGGCGGCGCGCTCGCCGCCCTCGCGCTCGTATGCGCTGCCGCCTCCTTCGCCTGGTGGGGCAGCTATTTGCGCAACAAGGATCTGATCGTGCGCACGGAAGCCGCCGCAGCCGACTACAAGGCCGCGGCCGGCCCACTCGCGGCGGAGACGGAAATCTCCGACCGCGATCTCGCCAAAATTCTGCCGCCGCTCAACAAGCTGCGCTATCTGCCGGCGGGCTATGAGGCGAAAGGAACCGAGCCGCCGCTTCCCGCGACATTCGGGCTAAGCCAGTTCGGCCGCCTCCGCTCATCTTCCGACAGCGCCTACGACATAGCGCTCGAGCGCCTGCTGCGGCCGCGGCTCATCTACCGCCTCGAAGAGCAGATGGAGGCGAACCGCGCCGACCCGAGCTTCCTTTACGAGGCGCTGAAAGTCTATCTGATGCTCGGCGGAATGCATCCGCCGGATCAGGAGCTGATCCTCAATTATCTGCGCCGCGACTGGTCCGACAATCTCTATCCCGGCTCTGCCAATGCGGACGGCCGCAAGCTGCTCGAAGCCCATGTCAAGGCGATGCTCGACATGCAGGGCGATAGTCTCGTGACCCTGAACGGCCCGCTCGTCGCCGAAGCGCAAAACCTCCTCTCGCGGCTCAGCGTCTCGCAGCGCGCCTATGAGCTGTTGCGCTCGCAGGCGGCGGTCTCCGAAGTCACGGACTGGAGCGCCGCCCGCGCCGGCGGTCCGGACTCGGGGCTCGTGTTCGAGGCGACCCAGGGCGCGGCGCTCGATAGCGTGACGGTCCCCGCCTTCTATACCTACGCCGGTTTCCGGCGCCTCTTCATCGATCGGCTGCCGGGGATCGCGGACCGGCTCAAGGCGGACCGCTGGGCGCTCGGCGAGTCGGGCGGGCAGGCGGCGGTCGAGGCGCAATATAATACGCTGAGCGACGATCTGCTGGCGCTCTACAGCAAGGATTTCATCGCCGCCTGGCAGAGCGCGCTTGGCCGTCTGAAGCTGCGGCGGCTTCTCGCCGACAAGCCGAAATATGTGACATTGGCCGCAGCCTCGGCGCCGACCTCGCCGATCAAGCAGCTCATCGTTTCGGTTCACGACGAGACCGCACTGACGCGCGAACGGCCCGGCTTTGCCAAAAAGGACGAGAAGGACCCCAACGCGACGCTGTTCCAGAACCGCACGGCGCCGGGCGCCGATATCGAGCAGGCCTTCAAGGCCTATCACATTCTGGTCGAAGGCGATCCGACGCGCCAGCCGATCGACCTCGTCATCAGCAATCTCGCCGACATCTACCAGAGCCTCCTGCTGATGGGCAATCCGGCGCAAGCGGCGCTCGCCACATCGCAGTTGCAGACGCAGGTCGCGGCGCTGCGCGCCAACGCCAACCGCCTGCCGCCGCCTTTCTCCACCATGCTGCAGACGGCCGCAGCCGACATCGACGGCGATCTGACCAACAGCTACCGCTCGCAGCTCAATCGCGCCCTGCGCGACACGGTCACGGGAGTCTGCCAGCAGATCATCGCCAACCGCTATCCTTTCGCGCGCACGGACCGCGAGGTTTCGCTCGTCGATTTCGGCCGGCTGCTCGGCGCGCAAGGGATCATCGACAAGTTTTTTGCAAGCCAGTTGGCGCAATATGTCGACATGTCGAAGCAGAACTGGAGCTGGCGGCAGGACAACAGCGTCGCACGGGCCTTGAGCTCTTCGACGGACGCGCTGAAGCAGTTTCAGCGGGCGGCGCAGATCCGCGACGTCTTCTTCGCCAACGGCGGCCTCAGCCCTTCGATGACGCTGACGATCACGCCGCCCGGCGTCCCTGCCCCGCCTCCGCCCACGCCTGCGCCTGCGCCCGCGCCGGGGACCGCCGCGGCGGCGCCGGCCGCTCCGGCTCAGCCCTCCTTCGGCGTCAAGATGGACATGAACGGAACGCCGATCATCAGCCCGGTCGGGGCCAGCGCGCCGGTCGTCGCGCAATGGCCCGGCCTGGCGACGAACCGTAGCGCCATCACGGTGACGTCCGATCAGCCGGGCGCGCAGCCCTCGACGATCGAGCGCACCGGCCCATGGTCGCTGTTCCGGCTCGTCGAGGCGGGAGCGCCGGTCGTACGCGGCGACAAGATCACCGTGAGCTATGTCGTCGGCGGGCGCGAGCTGCAATATCAGATCGGCGCAGGCTCCACGCAAAATCCGTTCACTCTGCCGGCCCTGCGCGAGTTCCGCTGCCCGGCCGATCTTTGATCCGATAGCGATGGATTGATGCGATGCCTTGCGGCCTCTTCGGCAAGATCGCTTCGAAGCCCGACTATATCGCCATGGAGGCGCCGCGCGGCTTCTTGTCCGTCTTTGAGCCATGGCTGCATGGCGCCGTCGCCTCGAGCCGGCAAGACCTCGGCGAGGCATGGCGCGCGGCCTTTCTCGCGGCGCCGATTTGGAGGTTCTGGCTCGGCTCCGAGATTTGCGGGGCGACCCTTCTTGGCGCTCTCGCGCCCTCGATCGATTCGGGCGGACGCTATTTTCCGCTGGCCGTTTTCGCCGCGCCCGACCCCGGCATGGCGATCCCGCCGCCGGAGTTCGACGATCACGAGTCCTGGTTCAAATCGGCGGAGGCGCTGCTCATTTCAACGCTCGCGCCGGGAGCGCCTTTCGACGAGGCCGCCATTGCGCTCGGACGCCTTCCAGCGCCCGCGGCCTACCCGCTCGACGGCGTTCCGGCCCCCGCCGTCGCGCTCGCCGGCGGCGTCTTGGCGCCGCTCGACGACAAGCCGGCGCAACAGCTTTTCGCCTGGCTGCGGCGCGCCGATTGGGCGCGCGCCTATGGCGGGCGCAGCTTCTGGTGGACGGCGGGCGGCGCCGGCTTTCGGCCGCGCGCGCTTGCTTTTCGGTCGATGCCGGAGGTCGCCCTGTTTTCCGGCCTGCTGACCGGCGAATTTTCAGCTCGCGGCGTCATGCTTTAAGAAGAGCGTCGACCGGCCTTCGCCGGCTAACATCAAAATCCAAGAGGTCCCATGGTCCTGCCCTTGCCGATCAAAGCCTTAACAGACAAAACCCGCGCCCTCGGTTTGCGCGCGAGACCATGCTTCGCCGCTCTTTTCGTCGCGCTCGCCGCGGGCTCCTTCATCTGCGGCCCGACACAGGCCGCGAGCGAAGCGGTCAGCGCGAGCGGCCTGCGCACCATCGATACGCATCCGGGCGAGGGGCCGCAGCCGCAGCCGGGCCAGACCGTCACCGTCCATTACACGGGCTGGCTCTACGACGACGGCAAGAAAGGTCAGAAATTCGACAGCTCGCTCGACAGGGGCAAGCCTTTCTCCTTCACGCTCGGCAAGGGAGAAGTGATCAAGGGCTGGGACGAGGGCGTCGCTGGCATGCGCGTCGGCGGCAAGCGCACGCTGATCATTCCGCCCGGTCTCGGCTATGGCGCGCGGGGGGCCGGCGGCGTCATTCCGCCGAACGCGACGCTGATGTTCGACGTCGAGCTGCTCGGGGCGAAATAGCCGCCGGGGCGACGGCGCGCGATCCGCGCCGCCGTCGCTCGCGAGAGAAGCTGAATGGCGCGGATCTTTCGGGTAAGATCGCGCGGCGAAAGGAGATGGGGGCATGGCCGGCTTTTTTGGCGACCCTCGTGCTCCTCGGCCTGGAAAAGATTGACGTGACCGCGAAGGACGACAGCCGTCAGACACGATCTTCCGGCAGCCCGGCGCCGGCAGGTTCTTATGGCCTTCACATGTTTTCCGCGGAGCTTCCCGCCGCCGAATCCCTGCGGCCGGGGATGCAGCTCAACGGGGTCTATGAGATCGACGCGCTGCTCGCGCGCGGCGGCATGGGCGAGGTCTACAAGGGCCACTCGATCCAGACGGGCGATCAGGTCGCAATCAAGGTGATCCGCGCCGATCTCGCCGAAAATGAAGTCGCCATCGCGCTGTTTCGCAATGAGGCCTCGAAGCTGCATCGACTGCATCACGAGGCGATCATCCGTTATTTCGTTTTCTCGGTCGATCCGATCCTGCAACGAACCTATCTTGCGATGGAATTCGTCGAGGGCGAGCCGCTCTCGCAGATGCTGCATCGCGGACCGCTGCCCTTCGAGGCGGTGCGGCGTCTCGCGCAACGCGTGGCCCTCGGCCTCAACGCCGCGCATAAGCGCGACATCATTCATCGCGACGTCTCCTCGGACAATATCATCATCCAGAACGGCGACGTCGACGAGGCCAAGATCATCGACTTCGGTATCGCCCGCTCGACGCAGGTTGGCACCACCCTGATCGACATCGGCTTCGCCGGCAAGCTGAACTATGTCTCACCCGAGCAGCTTGGGCTCTATGGCGGCGAGGTCACCTGCAAATCCGATATCTACAGCTTGGGCCTTGTGCTCCTCGAGGCGTTGCGCGGGGTCCCGGCCGACATGGGAGGCACACAGGTCGAGGTCATCGACAAGCGCAAGAGCGTGCCGAGCCTTGCCGGCGTCGATCGGCGCGCCGCGCCCTTGCTCGCGAAAATGCTGCAGCCCGATCCCGAGGATAGGCAGCATTCGATGCAGGAGGTCGCCGATGCATTCGCGCGGCTGCCGGCCGGACCGCCGCCGGAGAGCGGAACTGTCCTGCGGCCGCCGGCCGCCGCACGCGGCGCGCCCGGCGCGCCCAAGGCTCCGGCGCGCCCGGCCCGGACGCCCGTTGCTTCGGCCCGCCGTCCCCTTTGGTTCGGCGCCGCCGCGGGCGGAGCGCTGGCCCTGATCATTGCCGCGGGCGGCGCCTATCTCTGGCTCAGCGCGCCGGCGAAGCGGATCGCGCCGCCTGAGGCAGTGCTGCAGGCTCCCCCCGAAAAGCCTGCCCCAACCCCGCCGGCAGAGCCGCCAGCGGCGCCCGAGCCAGGTCCCGAGCCGGCGCCAACTCCTGTCGTCAATGCCAGAGAAAATGCGCTTTCTTTTGCCGCGCGCTACTCCGGCGGCGCCTGTTTCTCGATCGTCTCCGCCGCCGCCACCGGCTCTTCGGCGCGGATCGAAGGGATTGGCGGCTCGCGCGAGGCTTTTGACGCGCTCAACGCGGCGTTTCAGAAGGCGGTCGGCTTTGAGGCCGACGTTCAAGGGGTCCTCGTTCCGGCCGCCCAATGCGCCGCCGTCGATTTTTACAGCGCGGCCAAGAGCGGCTCGGGGGCGGCCCCGCAGCTGAAGCTCGATACGCCCTTCCTGCGCGCCGGCCAGCCGCTGACGGGATCGATATCCGGCGCGCCGGACCGCAGGATCGAGGCCTTGCTCATCGGCGACGACGGCCTCGTGCAGAATGTGACGGGCGCTCTGCCGGCCAGCCGCTTGCGCCCGTTCAGCCTCGCAGCGCCGCGGCCGAAGGGGGGAAGCGATCCGCAGCTCTTGATGCTGATCTCGAGCGCCGAGCCGCTGTCGTCCCTCAAATTCGCCAAGCCGGTCAAGGCGGCGCAGCTCTTCCCCGCGATCGAGACGGAAGCTGACCAAAAGCAGCAGCAGCTCGGCGCGGCAATGGCGTATTTTTACGTCACGGATTGAATTCTGCTTTTTCCTCGCATTGCGAAAAAACTCATCTGCGGTTGGGTGAGGCTGATCCCCAACTTGGAGGCGCTATCCGGCGTCGTGCCGTCAGGCGTGTGACGTTCCCCCGATGAGCTTTGCGTCTGCAACAGGCGCCGGCCGCCTCGCGCGTCAAGACGCGCCAACGCCGAAGCGCCGCGCCGGCCGCTCGTCACCCACGCATGTCAGCGCCCGCGAGGCCGACGGCTATCTGCTGACGTCGCGCGATTTCGAGCTTCACCCGCGTCCAATGGCGGGCCGAGGCGACGCCGTCGATGCAGCGCCCCTTGACGCGATCGCGCGCCTCGAAATAGGCGCGGTCGCTATATCGGGCGATCAGCCGCTCCGCCTCCGCCGCGACATCGCGCCCCCGCTGGAAGCGGGCGCATATCGATGGGAAGATATCAAACAGACGGCGCATCCGGCGATTCACTCTACTTTTGCGAGTGCAATCAGGATGCCTCATTTTGCAGCGCACCGCAACTGCAAAGCGGCTATTATTCACAGTTTGTTCTCAAGCGAAACTACGCAGCGCGGGTAACGCCGACGCCCGCGCAGGAGGACGCTGCGAAGATTGGGGGGCGGTTTGCCGCTCAGACCTGCTCGAGTTCAACGAGCGTGCCGGCGAAATCGCGGGGATTCAGGAAGAGCACGAGCTTGCCATGGGCGCCGATCTTCGGTTCGCCATCGCCGAGAACCCGTGCGCCGCACTGCTTCAAATGGTCGCGCGCGGTCAATATGTCCTCGACCTCATAGCAGATGTGGTGGATCGCGCCAAACGGATGCCTGGCGACGAAATCGGCGATCGGCGAGCCTTCGCCCAAGGGTTCGAGCAGTTCAACCTTCGAATTGGAAAGATTGATGAAAACGACCGTGACGCCATGTTCGGGCAGCGGCACGGGCTCGCTCACGTCGGCGCCGAGCGCGTTCCGGTAGATCGCCGAAGCGGCGGCGAGGTCCTTCACCGCAATGGCGACGTGGTTCAGCCGGCCGATCATGAGAACTGCCTGAAATCAGATCTCAACCACGAGCACATGCACCGCCGGCCGCTTGCCCCATGCCAAGGCGACAGCATTGCGCACCGCCTTTTCGATAGCCGTCGAAACGACGTCGGCGTCGCGGCGCTTCGGCCGCGGCAATTGGTCGAAGGTCTGAAACATGGCGTCATCGACGATGACGTCCATCGCGGCGCCGTCCTTGACGCGCGAGGGAATGCCGGCCGTCATGACGTCGGGAACGCCGGCGAGATCGCCTTTCGCCGTCACTGCGAGGGCGATCGTGATGATGCCCGAGGCAGCGAGCTTCTGGCGCATGCGCGGGGCTTCGTCGGTCGGCGAGACCAGAATATCGCCGTCCTTCAGGAGCCGGCCGCTCTGCGCCTGGCCGACGATGCCGGGCTGCCCCGGCGCCAGCACGACAATGTCGCCGTTCCGCGCGCCGATGACATGGCGAACGCCCTGCGCCGCGGCGAAAGCCGCATGTTCGGCGAGGTGGAGATCTTCGCCATGGGCGGGAATGGCGATCTGCGGACGCGTCCAAGCATAGAGCTGGGCGACTTCGCCGCGACGCGGATGGCCGGAAGCATGGACGAGCCCGGTGCGATCCGTGATGACGTCGATGCCGGCGCGGATCAGATTGTTGACGATGCGGCCGACTTCCCTCTCATTGCCGGGGATGGTGCGGGACGAGAAAATGACTTTGTCGCCGGGGTTGAGCGTCACCGCGGGATGGTCGCCTTCCGAAATGCGGGCGATGGCCGCGCGGCTTTCGCCCTGGCTGCCGGTCGCGATCAGGACCACGCGGTCGCGCGGCAGGTGGGCGAAGGCGTCGACGCCGAAAAAATCGGGCACGCCATCGAGATAACCGCATTCGCGAGCGACGGCGACCACGCGCTCCATGGCGCGGCCGACGAGCACGACATTGCGCCCGGCCGCTTTGGCCGCTTCGGCGACGGCGCGAATGCGGGCGACGTTCGAGGCGAAGGTTGTGACGACGACGCGCCCTGGCGATTTCGCGATGATGTCGCGCAGCGTGCGCGCGACCTCGCCTTCAGAGGGGCTTATTCCCTCGCGCAGGATATTGGTCGAGTCACAGACGAGGGCCAGCACGCCTTCGTCGCCGATCGCCATCAGTCGGCGCTCGTCGGTCGGCGCGCCAAGGCCCGGCTCCGCGTCGATCTTCCAGTCGCCGGAATGGACGACGACGCCGAGCGGCGTGCGGATCGCGAGCGCGCAGCTTTCGGGAATCGAATGCGCCATGGCGATGAATTCAACCGAGAAGGGCCCCGCCTCGATCCGGCCGCCCTGGGGCACGATCTTGACCGGAACATCGGGGGCGCCGGGCTCGGAGAGGCGTTTGGCCAACAAGAGCTCGGCGGCGAACCGCGTGGCGTAAAGCGGGCAGCCGAGCCGCGGCCAGATATCGGCGACCGCGCCGATATGATCCTCGTGCGCATGGGTGATGACGAGGCCGACGAGATCCTGGCGCATTTTTTCAATGAAGCTCGTATCCGGAATCATGATTTCAATTCCGGCGAGCTCGGGGCCGGCGAAAGCGATGCCGCAATCGACCATCAGCCATTTCATCCGGCCCTTCGGGCCGAAGCCGTAAAGGGCCAGATTCATTCCGATCTCGCCAAGGCCGCCAAGCGGCGCGAAGACGAGCTCGTCGTTTACCGCGTTCATTAGCTTGAAGACCTCTCCAATCGTTTTCGGCTCTTTGCCGGCGTCATATATCGGCCCTTCCCGGCTGCGGAAGCCAAAACACGTCGCCCGCGTCGATGGCGATTTCGCCGGACGCTTGCTTCAGGCAGAGGCGCCCCGCAGCGTCGATCGTCGAAAAGACGCCTTCAAGCGTGTCGTTTTGCCGTGTGACCCGGATCCCGCCGCCGACCCCCGCAGCATGCGCCAGCCATTCGGCGCGAATGGCCGGAAAACCCGCCCCCCGCGCCCAAACGTCGAGCCATTTCGCCATGGTTTGCGACAAAGCCTCCAGCACGGCGTCGGGCGTGACGCCGCGGCCGGCGGCCTTGCTGAGATTTGTCGCCGGATAAAGCGTGTCACCCGGGTTCGAGGCGCAATTGACGCCGAAGCCTGCGACGCAGGCGAGGCCTTGCGCGGTCGGCGCGCTCTCGAGCAGGATACCGGCGAGCTTCGCGCCGCCGTGGAGAATGTCGTTCGGCCATTTGATCTTCAGGGCCGGATCGCCGCCCAAAAGCGCGTCGAGCGCTTCAACCAGAGCGAGGCTGGCGACGAAGCCGAGCTCGGGCGTCTGGCGCGGCCGCGCGGGATCGATCAGCAACAGGCTTGCGAAGAGGTTGCCGGGCTCGGACGTCCAGCTGCGGCCGTTGCGCCCGCGCCCGCCGGTCTGGCTCGCCGCGGCGATCCATAGGCGGCCCGGGTCGCCTGCCTTGGCGCGATCGAGCGCTTCGTCATTGGTCGACGTCAGCTCACCAAAGGCGGCGAGCCGAAATCCTTCGGCCTCAACCGAACTTGCAAGGTGCGACAGGGGGAGCCAGCCATTCGTGAGTTCTTAAAACAGGGATTTCGCCGCCGCCGTCGAGGCCTCGACGAAAATGCCCGGATAGGCGAACAACAACAGCATAACAAGGCTCGTCGCCGCAAGCACAACCCGCAAAGCCGGAGCCGGCCGGTCAAAAGCGGGGGCCGGCTCGTCAAAATACATGATCTTGACAATCCGCAGATAATAATAGGCGGCGACCGCGCTCGACAGGACGCCGATCACGGCAAGCGGATAAAGATGCGCCTGGATGGCGGCGTTGAACACATACCATTTGGCGAAAAAGCCGGCGAGCGGCGGAATCCCCGCGAGCGAGAACAGCAGCATCGCAAGAGAGAAGGCCATGAAGGGGTCGGTCCTGGCGAGGCCCGATAGATCCGAGATCTGCTCGACGCCATGGCCGGCGACTCGCATCGAGAGGATCGCCGCGAAGGTCCCAAGCGTCATCACGAGGTAGATCGCCATGTAGGCGAGGACGCCGAACACCCCGCTCTCATTGCCCGCCGCAAGACCGACCATCGCGAAACCGACATGGCCGATCGCGGAATAGGCCATCAGGCGCTTGAAATTCGATTGCCCAATCGCCCCGAAAGCGCCCAGCGCCATCGAAAGGATCGCGATGAAGACGATGATCTGCCGCCATTGCCCGGCAGCGCCGGGAAAGGCGGTCATCACGACGCGGACCGTGATCGCAACCGCCGCCATCTTGACGGCCGAGGCGAAAAAGGCGGTGACGGGCGTCGGCGCGCCTTCATAGACGTCGGGCGTCCACATGTGGAAAGGCGCGGCGGACATTTTGAAGGCGAGCCCGGCCATCAGGAAAACGAGGCCGAACACGACGCCGAGCGACACCTCGCCATGGACGGCGGCCGCTATCCCCGTGAAGGAAACGGTCCCCGCAAAGCCGTAGATCAGCGAGGCGCCATAAAGCAGCATGCCGGAGGACAGCGCGCCGAGCACGAAATATTTGAGTCCCGCTTCGGTGGCCTTGACGTTGCTGCGGTCGAAGGCGGCGATGACGTAGAGCGCAAGCGACATGAGCTCGAGCCCAAGATAGAGCGAAATGAGATTATGCGCCGAAATCAGCACCATCATGCCGAGCGTGGCGAGCAGGACGAGAATTGGGAATTCGTATTTGTCGATTCGTTCGCGCGCGAGAAAATCCTGCCCCATCACGAGCGTGACGAGCGATCCGGCAAGAGCGAGAACCTTCATGAATCGGCCGAAGCCGTCGTCGACCACGGCGCCGTCGAAGACGACCACCTGGGTCTTGGTTCCGAGCAGGATGACGAGAATCGCCGCCCCGATGAGCGCCACGGCGATTTCGGTGATCGGACCGTCCGAGTCCTTTCCTCGGATGGCGCCGAGCGACAGGAGAACCAGCACGCCGACGGCCAGAATGAACTCCGGCAAAGTGTGGGCGAGGGCGATGGAGAGGGGCGCCATGATGTCAGCCTTTGATCTGTCAGCCTTTGACGCGCGGATGCGGTCGGTTCGTTGCACAAAGACCGGCCGCGGCCTGCCGCCGGTCTCCTGGGCGGGTCTAGGGAACGATGAGCGCGGCGGTTTTGGTCGCCGCCAGCGCGGTGTGATAATCCTTGACCAACGCCGCTATGGAAGCCGCGGAGCTGTCGAGCACAGGGCCCGGGTGAAAGCCGTAATAAATCGTGAGAAGCACGAGCGGCGCGAGGACGGCGATCTCCCGCGGCGAGAGATCGAGAATGTTCTGCAGGCTCGGCTTGTCGAGAACGCCGAAGATGATGTTCTTATAGAGGTAGAGCGCATAGGCCGCTGAAAGGATCACGCCGGTCGTGGCGAGAAGGGCGACCCAGCTATTGACCCTGAAGCTGCCGACAAGGCTCAGGAATTCGCCGATGAATCCCGAGGTGCCCGGCAGCCCGACATTGGCCAAAGTGAAGACCATGAAGACCACCGCATACATCGGCATGCGCGACACGAGTCCGCCATAGGCCGCGATCTCGCGCGTGTGCATGCGGTCGTAGACGACGCCGACGCAAAGGAACAGCGCGCCCGAGACGAGGCCGTGCGAGATCATCTGGAACATGGCCCCCTGGACGCCCTGCTGGGTCATGGTGAAGAGGCCCATGGTGACGAAGCCCATATGCGCCACCGACGAATAGGCGATGAGCTTCTTCATGTCCTCCTGCACCAGCGCCACCAGTGAGGTGTAGATGATGGCGATAATCGACAGCGCATAGACGAGAGGCGTGAAATAGGCGGAGGCGTCGGGGAACATCGGCAGGGAGAAGCGGATAAAGCCATATCCGCCCATCTTCAGAAGGATGGCGGCAAGGATGACCGAGCCCGCCGTCGGCGCCTCGACATGGGCGTCGGGCAGCCAGGTGTGTACCGGCCACATCGGCATCTTGACCGCGAGCGAGGCGAAGAAGGCGAGGAACAGCCATTTCTGCATGGATGCGGGGAAGTCCGTCTTCAACAGAACGGTAATGTCGGTCGTTCCCGCGACGCCATACATCGCCATGGCGGCGAGCAGCAAAAATAGCGAGCCGACGAGCGTGTAAAGGAAGAATTTGAAGCTCGCGTAGACGCGCCTTTTGCCGCCCCAGACGCCGATGATGAGGAACATCGGGATGAGGCCGCCCTCGAAGAAGAGATAGAACAGCACGAGGTCGAGCGCCGTGAACACGCCGAGCATCAAGGTCTCGAGCACGAGGAAGGCGATCATATAATCCTTCACCCGGTAGGTGATCGACTGCCACGAGGCCGCGATGGAGATGGGCATCAAAAAGGCAGTCAGCAACACGAAGGGCATCGACATGCCGTCGACGCCGAGCTTGTAGATGAGGCCTGAGCCGAACCAGCTCTTCTGCTCGACGAGCTGAAAGGCGGAGGATGAGGTGTCGAACTCGGCGTAGGCGTAGAGGGACAGGGCGAAGACGATCAGGGTGGTGGCGAGCGCCGCCCAGCGCGCATTGTTCAAGGTGGCTTCGTCGTCGCCGCGGAGTGCCAGAATGAAGGCCGCGCCGACAAGAGGAAGGAAGACGATTCCCGAGAGGATGCCGAAGCCGAACATCAACGCAATCCCCCGACGAGATACCAGGTGGTGACGGCGGCGAGACCGACCAGCATGGCGAAAGCATAATGGTAGATGTAGCCGCTCTGCAGCTTGACGACCCGGCCGGTGACGTCGACGACGCGCGCCGCGACGCCGTCGGGTCCAAGGCGGTCAATGATGGCGCCGTCGCCGCCCTTCCAGAACAGGCGGCCGAGCCAGAACGCCGGCTGCACGAAAATCTTGTCGTAGAGCTCGTCGAAATACCACTTGTTGAGAAGGAAGCGGTAGAGCGCGGGCGCTGCGTCGGCGAGCCGCTTCGCCGTTCCGGGCGCCAGCACATAGACGTAGAGCGCGACGAGGAAGCCTACGATCATCATCACCGTCGGCGAGAGCGAGGCTATGCGTGGAACCTCCTCCATCTCTTGCAGGATGTGATTGTCCGGGCCGAAATAGAGCGCGTTCTTCCAGAATTCCGGAACGCCCTCTCCGATGAACTCCGAGTGGAGCCAGAGGCCGGAGAACAGCGCGCCGACGGCAAGGACGGCGAGAGGAATGAGCATGGTGAGCGGCGATTCATGCGGATCGAGCGCATGATGGCTATGTGCGTCATGGCCATGCGAGTCGTGGCCGTGCGCGACCGCCGCATGCGCGTCCCCGCCCGCCGCGGCGGCGCCGACGGAATGAGCGTGAGCGACCGCCCCGTGGGAGGCCTGCGTCCAACGCGCCGGGCCAAAGAAGGTCATGAACACGAGGCGCCAGGAATAGAATGAAGTGAGGCCGGCGGCGATGACCGTCATCAGGAAGCCGTAGAACGCCATCGGCCGATGCGAGGCGAAGGCCGCCTCGATAATCGCGTCCTTCGAGAAATAGCCGGCCGTATAGGGAAAGCCGGTGAGCGCCAGCGTGCCGACCGTCATCATGGCGAAGGTGAACGGGATCTTGCGCCACAGGCCGCCCATGTTCCGCATGTCCTGCTCATGGTGCATGGCGATGATCACCGAGCCCGCGCCGAGGAACAGCAGCGCCTTGAAGAAGGCGTGAGTGAACAGATGGAAAATGCCGATCGAATAGCCGCCGACGCCGAGCCCGACGAACATATAGCCGAGTTGCGAGCAGGTCGAATAGGCGACGACGCGCTTGATGTCGTTCTGGACGAGGCCGATGGTGGCCGCGAAAAAGGCCGTGGTCGCGCCGATGAAGATGACGAAGGACAAGGCTGTCGGCGACTGCTCGAACAAGGGCGAGAGCCTCGCCACCATGAACACGCCGGCGGTGACCATGGTCGCCGCATGGATCAGGGCGGAGACCGGCGTCGGGCCCTCCATCGCGTCGGGAAGCCAGGTGTGGAGCAGGAACTGCGCCGACTTGCCCATGGCGCCCATGAAGAGAAGCAGACAGGTGACCGTCATGGCGTCGAAATCGCCGCCGAAGACATGGATTTTGGTGTTGGCGAGGCCGGGCGCGGCGGCGAAGATCTGCTCGAAGCCGATCGAGCCCGTCAGCACGAACACCAGGAAGATGCCGAGCAGGAAGCCGAAATCGCCGACGCGGTTGACGACGAAGGCCTTGATCGCCGCGGCGTTGGCCGAGGGCTTTTGATACCAGAAGCCGATCAAGAGATAGGAGGCGAGGCCGACTCCCTCCCAGCCGAAGAACATCTGCAACAGATTGTCCGCGGTGACGAGCGCCAGCATGGCGAAGGTGAAGAGCGACAGATAGGAGAAGAAGCGCGGTCGATGAGGATCGTCGGCCATATAGCCGACCGAATAGAGATGCACGAACGCCGAGACGGTCGTCACGACCACCAGCATGACGGCGGTGAGGCTGTCGATCCGCAGCGACCATTCCGCCTTGAGCGAGCCGGACGAGAACCACTCGGTGAGGACGGAGGCGGTCGCCGGCCCCTCGCCTAGAGCGATGTTGAAGAAGGTGATCCAGGACAGCGCCATCGCGACGAAGAGGAGACTCGTCGTGACGATCTCCGACGGGCGGGAGCCGATGAGCCGCCCGAAAGGGCCGGCGATCAGAAATCCGACAAGCGGGAGGAGGACGATTGCCGCATACATCGGCTCAACCCTTCATCATGTTGATGTCGTCGACCGCGATCGAGCCGCGGTTGCGGTAATAGGCGACCAGGATTGCAAGGCCAATCGCCGCTTCCGCCGCGGCGACAGTCAGGATGAACAGCGAGAAAATCTGGCCGGTGAGATCGCCGAGGAAGTTCGAGAAGGCGACAAGGTTGATGTTGACGGAGAGCAGGATGAGCTCGACCGACATCAACACCACGATGATGTTCTTGCGATTGAGGATGATGCCGGCGGCGCCGATGGTGAAAAGGATCGCCGCGACGACCAGAAAATGGGTGAGGGAGAGCGTCATACGATTCTCCGGGCCGCTACGTAGGGCAAGGGCGTCATGCGCGTCATCGTGGTCATCGCCTCAGACGCCTTCGCGCGAGGGCTTCTTGCGAAGCTCGACCGCGTCGGCAGGGGTGCGCGCGTTCTGCATCGCGACGTTCTGCCGCTTGACGCCAGGCTTATGATGAAGGGTGAGAATGATCGCTCCGATCATCGCAGTGAGAAGGACGAAGCCCGCGGCGATGAAGAGATAGGCGTATTGCGTGTAGAGCACTCGGCCGAGGGCCAGCGTGTTGCTCATGCCGGGGGGCGCTGGCGTCGCCACATTGGCGAGTGTGGCGGCGTCGATCCTCCAGCCGCCGACGACGAGGATCAGTTCGAGAAGAACAATCGCCCCGATGGCGCCGCCGATCGGAAGATATTTGATGAAGCCCTGCTTGAACTCGGCGAAATCGACGTCGAGCATCATGACGACGAAAAGGAACAGGACGGCGACCGCGCCGACATAGACGACGACGAGAATCATCGCTAGAAATTCCGCGCCGAGCAGGAGGAACAGCCCCGCCGCGTTGAAGAAGGCGAGGATCAGGAACAGCACCGAATGTACCGGATTGCGCGAGGTGATGACCGAGAAGCCCGCGCCGATCAGGACCGCCGAGAAAAGATAGAAGAACAGCGCCGGGACGATCATTGCAAGACCCCATCGATGATATGCGCCGCGTTGCGGATCGGCGTGGCTCGCCTGTCGGACTTCAAGGGCCGCCTCACCGGTACGGCGCGTCGAGCGCGATATTGCGGGCGATCTCGCGCTCCCAGCGCGCCCCGTTCTCAAGCAGGCGGTTTTTGTCGTAATAGAGTTCTTCGCGCGTTTCGACGGCGAATTCGGCGTTCGGCCCTTCGACGATGGCGTCGACGGGACAGGCCTCCTGGCAGAAGCCGCAATAGATGCACTTGACCATGTCGATGTCGTAGCGCGTTGTGCGCCGCGTGCCGTCGTTGCGGCGCGGACCCGCCTCGATGGTGATCGCCTGCGCCGGGCAGATCGCCTCGCAGAGCTTGCAGGCGATGCAGCGCTCCTCGCCGTTCGGATAACGGCGCAGCGCATGTTCGCCGCGGTAGCGCGGTGACTGCGGATTTTTTTCGTGCGGATAGTTCAGCGTCGGCTTCGGCCTGAAGAAGTAACGCATCGAAAGCACGAAGGCGCCGACGAACTCCGTCAGGAACAGCGCCTTGGCGGCCTGGTCGAGTTTCATGCTGGGCCCTTTCGAACAAGGATCTCGGGAAGGCGGTTCATTGCGCGAGCCCCGCGCTCCAGCCGGTGATCTGCAAAACCACGGCGACGATCACGACCATCGCGAGGGAAATCGGCAGGAAGACCTTCCAGCCGAGCCGCATCAGCTGGTCGTAGCGATAGCGCGGCACGATGGCTTTCGCCATGGCGATCATGAAGAAAACCGCGCAGACCTTCAAAACGAACCAGATGACGCCGGGAACCCAGGTAAAGGGCGCGAAGGGAATGGGAGACAGCCATCCGCCGAAGAACAGGATGGTCATCAGCGCGCACATGGTGATGATCGCCACATATTCGGCGAGCATGAACAGCATGTAGGGCGTCGAGGAATATTCGACCATGAAACCGGCGACCAGCTCGGATTCGGCCTCGACGAGATCGAAAGGAGGCCGGTTGGTCTCGGCGAGCGCAGAGACGAAGAAGATCACGGCCATCGGAAAGAGTGGCAACCAGTACCAGCCAAGGAAGCCGAAGCTCGAATCCTGCGCTCGGACGATGTCGGTGAGGTTCAGCGAGCCGACGCAGAGCAACACGGTGATGATGACGAAGCCGATCGAGACTTCATAGGAAATCATCTGCGCCGCCGAGCGCAGCGCCGAGAGGAACGGATATTTCGAGTTCGACGCCCAGCCGCCCATGATGACGCCATAGACGCCGAGCGACGAGATCGCGAGGATGTAGAGAATGCCGACGTTGAGGTCGGCGATCGCCCAGCCTTCCGAGACCGGGATCACCGCCCAGGCGGCGAGCGACATAAGGCCCATGATGAAGGGCGCGAGCAGAAAGACGCCCTTGTTGGAGCCGTCCGGAATGACCGGCTCCTTGAAGACGAACTTCAGCATGTCGGCGAAGCTCTGGAACAGCCCCCACGGGCCGACCACATTCGGACCGCGCCGCAGCTGCACCGCCGCCCAGATCTTGCGATCGGCGTAAAGAATATAGGCGATAAAGATCAACAGCACGACGAGAAGAACGACGCTCTTCAAGGCGGTCAGCAGCAAGGCGAGAAACCAGCCGGTCTGTTCCATGGCCTACTCCGCAGCCTGCCGCGCGAGGTCGAGGCGGAGGGCGGAACATTCCGCCATCACCGCCGACGCGCGGGCGATCGGGTTCGTCAGATAGAAATCGGCGATCGGCGAAACAAAGGGCGCGCTGGCGCAGGCGCCGCCCGCCGCGATCAGCGGAGCCAGGTCGAAGGCGGCGCCGGCGATCTCGTCGATCGCGCCGAAATGCGGGTGGTTGGTGACGAGCCGGGCGCGCAAAGCCTTCAAGGAATCGAAAGGCAGCCGCCGCCCGAGCGTCTCGGACAGCGCGCGCAAAATGGCCCAGTCCTCGCGCGCGTCGCCGGGCGGGAAATTGGCGCGGTCGGCGAGTTGCACGCGCCCCTCGGTGTTGACGTAGAGGCCGGATTTTTCCGTGTAGGCTGCGCCGGGCAGGATCACATCCGCTCGCGCGGCCCCGCGGTCGCCGTGCGAGCCCTGGTAGATCACGAAGGCGCCGGGACCGACGTCGATCTCGTCGGCGCCGAGATTATAGAGAACGTCGAGAGCGCCGGCCTGCGACATCGCGAGCGCGTCGAGGCCGCCTTGCCGCGGAACAAAGCCGAGATCGAGGCCGCCGACACGTGCGGCGGCCGTATGGAGCACGGCAAAGCCGTTCCAGCCGTCCTTGACGACGCCGAGCGAGACGGCGGCCTTCGCGGCGAGGGCCAGAACCGAAAGCCCGTCCGCCCGCGCGAGCGCGCCCTGGCCGATGATGAACATCGGCTTTTCCATTTTCGCCTTCTGATGCTCGGCAAAGCCGGCGAGCGTATCAGGGCCTGCGCCGAGATAGGCGTAATCATAGGTGAGGTCGGCTTTTTCGCCGATGACGCCGATCTTGAAGCCGCCTTTCAGCCAGCGCTTGCGAATGCGCGCGTTGAGCACCGGCGCCTCGCGGCGCGGATTGGAGCCGATGATCATCAGGCCGTCGGATTGATCAATGCCAGCGATCGACGGATTGAACAGATAGCTGGCGCGGCCGAATTTGGGATCGAGCTTCGAACCGTCCTGCCGGCAATCGAGCGAGACGGCGCCGAGGCTCTCGATCAAGAGCCGCAAGGCGAACATGTCTTCAACGGAGGCAAGGTCGCCCGCGATCGCGCCGATGCGGGCCGGCACGGCAGCCTTCACCTTGGCCGCGATAAGCGCGAAAGCCTCGCGCCAGGTCGCCTCGCGCAAACGGCCGCCTGCGCGCACATAAGGGCGGTCGAGGCGCTTCGTCTTCAGGCCGTCGACGACCTGCCGCGTCTTGTCGGAAATCCATTCCTCGTTCACGCGGTCATTGGTGCGCGGCAGGATGCGCATGACCTCGCGACCGCGGGTGTCGACGCGGATCGCCGAGCCGAGCGCGTCCATGACGTCAATCGATTCCGTCTTCACAAGCTCCCAGGAGCGCGCCTTGAAGGAATAGGGCTTCGGCAGCAGCGCGCCGACCGGGCAGAGGTCCGCGACATTGCCCTGCAGCTCGGAGCTCATCGCGGTCTCGAGATAGGTCGTGATCTCCATATCCTCGCCGCGGCCGATCGCGCCCATGTCGGCCGTGCCCGCGACCTCGGCGGTAAAGCGGACGCAGCGCGTGCAATGAATGCAGCGGTTCATCGAGGTGCGGACGAGCGGCCCGATATACTTGTCTTCGACCGCGCGCTTGTTTTCCGCGTAGCGCGAGCCGGCGAAGCCGAAGGCCACGGCCTGATCCTGCAGATCGCATTCGCCGCCCTGATCGCAGATCGGGCAATCGAGCGGATGGTTGATGAGCAGGAACTCCATGACGCCCTGGCGCGCCTTCTTGACCATCGGCGATTTGGTGAGCACCACCGGCGGCTCGCCATTGGGGCCGGGGCGCAGGTCGCGGACCGCTACGGCGCAAGAGGCCGAAGGTTTCGGCGGACCGCCTTTGACTTCGACAAGGCACATGCGGCAATTGCCGGCGATCGAGAGGCGCTCGTGGAAGCAGAAGCGTGGAATCTCGGCGCCCGCCTGCTCGCAGGCCTGCAGCAGGGTAAATTCGGGCGGAACGTCGATTTCGACTCCGTCAACGATCAGCTTGCTCATGCCCAATCCTCAATGCGGCAGTTCGGCGAGATCGAGCGCCCGCTCGATGCGATCCAGCCGCCCTTCAACCCTATCGATGCGGCGGTTGGCCCCAGCGATCGACAATTCAAGGTTGGCGATCGCCACATCGAACCTCGCCAGCCTTTCTTCACCGGCCGTCATCCGGATTTTCACGTCGCCGATATCCTCTATGATGCGATCGAGCTTGTCGTCGAGGCGCCGCAGATATTCGAAGATGAGATCGTCCGGCGCATCCGGCATTCCCTACTCCGCCGCGACATGATAGCCGGCCGCGGGCTCGGGATGCGGGTTCGCCGCATATTGGTCGATGCGCTTTTCGATCTCGGAGCGGAAATGGCGGATGAGGCCCTGCACCGGCCAGGCGGCCGCGTCGCCGAGCGCGCAAATGGTGTGGCCCTCGATCTGCGTCGTCACTTCGAGCAGCATATCGATCTCGCGCTTCTGCGCCCGCCCTTCGGCCATGCGGGAGACGACGCGCCAGAGCCAGCCGGTGCCCTCGCGGCAGGGGGTGCATTGCCCGCAGCTCTCATGCTTGTAGAAATAGCTGAGCCTTGCGATCGCGCGGATGATGTCGGTCGACTTGTCCATCACGATGACCGCCGCCGTGCCGAGGCCCGACTTGAGGTCGCGCAGAGTATCGAAATCCATCGCCGCGTCGATGATCTGATGGGCGGGCACGAGAGGGACCGAGGAGCCGCCGGGAATGACCGCGAGGAGATTGTCGGAGCCGCCGCGAACGCCGCCGCAATGCTTGTCGACGAGCTCGCGGAACGGAATCGACATGGCCTCCTCGACATTGCACGGCTTGTTGACGTGGCCGGAGACGCAGAACAGCTTGGTGCCGGCATTGTTCTTGGCGCCGAAGCTCGAGAACCAAGCCGCGCCGCGGCGCAGGATGGTCGGCGCGACGGCGATCGATTCGACATTGTTGACTGTGGTCGGCGAACCATAGAGCCCGACATTGGCCGGAAAGGGCGGCTTCAGCCGGGGCATGCCCTTCTTGCCTTCGAGCGACTCGATCAGCGCTGTTTCCTCGCCACAGATATAGGCGCCGGCGCCGCGATGGACATAGATGTCGAATGGCCAGCCGTGAACATTGTCCTTGCCGACGAGGCGCGCCTCATAGGCTTCGGCGATCGCCGCCTCGAGCCGGTCGGCTTCGAGAATATATTCGCCGCGCACATAGATGTAGCAGGCGTGCGCCTCCATCGCGAAGCAGGCAATGAAGCAGCCCTCGATCAGAAGGTGCGGATCATTGCGCATGATCTCGCGGTCCTTGCAGGTGCCGGGCTCGGACTCGTCGGCGTTGACGACGAGATAGGACGGCCGCGCCGCATCAGCCTTGGGCATGAAGGACCATTTGAGGCCGGTCGGAAAACCGGCGCCGCCGCGCCCGCGCAGGCCCGACGACTTCATCTCGGTCAGGATCCAGTCCTTGCCTTTGTCGATGATGGCTTTCGTGTTGTCCCACGCGCCGCGCGCCAGGGCGGCTTTGAGGCCGGGGTCGCCGAAGCCGTAGAGATTGGTGAAGATGCGATCCTTGTCTTCCAGCATCTCGCGAATCCTCAACCTTGCTTCGGATCGGACGGGTTGTTCTGCGCGGCATGCTCCCTCGCAGCGGCCGCGGGGCCGCCTGCGCTCGGCGCCTTTTCGGCGCAGTAGGGGCCGCTATGGCCATCGACGCCATAGAACGAGGCCAGCGTCGTCAGGCCGCCGACCGGCTCAGAGGTGACCCGGCCGGTCTGGGAGCCGACATGCACAGGCTTTCCCGCAGCGAGATCATCGAGCAGCTTCGCAAAATTCTCGGGGGTCAGATCTTCATAGTAATCATCATTGATCTGCGCCATCGGCGCATTGCAGCAGGCGCCGAGACATTCGACCTCGATCCAGGAGAATTTGCCATCGGCGCTCACCGCGCCCGGTGCGCCGACGCGCGCCTTCAGCACCGCCTTGATGGCGTCGGAGCCGGCGAGCAGGCAAGGCGTTGTGCCGCAGAGCTGAATGTAATGTCTGCCGACCGGCGACAAATTGAACATGGTGTAGAAGGTCGCGATCTCGAGGACGCGGATATAGGGCATCCCGAGCTTGACGGCGACGGCTTCGATTGCCGGGCGCGGCAACCAATAATCATTCTGCTTCTGGGCGCGCCACAATAGCGAGATCACCGCCGACGCCTGCCGCCCATGCGGATATTTCGCGATGATCGCATCAGCCCAGGCCTCGTTTTCGGGCGTGAAAGCGAAGGAGTCGGGCTGGACTTCGGCAAGCCTGCGAACGGACATGTCAATGCAACTCGCGCGTCATGGCCGAGACGGCCAAAAGCCTCAAGGGAAGGGCGCTACCCGCAAGGCGCGGGCCGGAAGACGGAAAATCGCTCAACGGTCGACCTCGCCGAAGACGATGTCGATCGAGCCCAGAATGGCGCTGACGTCGGCGAGCATGGATTTGCGGCAGAGGAAATCCATCGCGGCGAGATGGGCGAAACCCGGCGCGCGGATCTTGCAGCGATAGGGCCGGTCTGTTCCATCGGAAACGAGATAGACGCCGAACTCGCCCTTTGGCGCCTCGACCGCGGCGTAGACCTCGCCGGCCGGCACATGGAAGCCCTCGGTGTAGAGCTTGAAGTGATGGATCAGCGCCTCCATCGAGCGCTTCATCTCGGCGCGGGACGGCGGCGCGACCTTGCCCTTGGCCAGCACCGGGCCCTGCCCGTTCGGCTCGCGCAGCTTGGCGATGCATTGTTTCATGATGCGGACGGCCTGGCGCATTTCCTCCATGCGGATGACCTGACGGTCGTAATTGTCGCCATGCCGCCCGACCGGAATGTCGAAGTCCATTTCCTCATAGCATTCGTAGGGCTGCGCCTTGCGCAAATCCCAGGCGGCGCCGGAGCCGCGCACCATGACGCCGGAGAAGCCCCAGCGCCAGCAGTCCTCCAGGCTGACGACGCCGATGTCGACGTTGCGTTGCTTGAAGATGCGGTTGTCGATGAACAGCGTCGTCAGGTCGTCGCAGGTCTTGAGGAACGGGTCGCACCAGGCTTCGATATCGTCGATCAGCGCCGGCGGGATATCCATGTGAACGCCGCCGGGGCGGAAATAATTCGCATGCAACCGCGCACCGGAGGCCCGCTCATAGAAGACCATCAGCTTCTCGCGCTCCTCAAAGCCCCACAGCGGGGGCGTCAGCGCACCGACATCCATCGCCTGCGTGGTGACGTTCAGAAGATGCGAAAGGATGCGGCCGATCTCACAGAAGAGCACGCGCAGCAATTGTGCTCGCCGTGGAATCTCGAGGCCAAGCAGCTTTTCGATGGCCAGGCAAAAGGCGTGTTCCTGGTTCATCGGAGCGACATAATCGAGCCGGTCGAAATAGGGCACGTTCTGGAGATAGGTGCGGGCCTCCATCAGCTTTTCCGTGCCGCGATGGAGAAGGCCGATATGCGGATCGACGCGCTCGACCACCTCGCCGTCGAGCTCGAGAACCAGCCGCAGCACGCCGTGAGCCGCCGGATGCTGCGGGCCGAAATTGATGGTGAAGTTGCGGATCTGATCGTGCATTTCTGATCTTCGCGCGGGTTGGTCTGCCGGCGGGATGGTCCGGGCGAGGAAGGCGTCAGTTCGGATTGTTCTTGGCTTTTTCGTCGCCGGGGAGGACGTAGTCGATCGCTCCTTCCCACGGCGACAGGAAGTCGAAGTTGCGGAATTCCTGGGTCAGTTCGACAGGCTCGTAAAGGACGCGTTTCTGCTCGTCGTCGTAGCGAACCTCGACATAGCCCGTCATCGGAAAGTCCTTGCGCAACGGGTGGCCGTCGAAGCCATAGTCGGTGAGGAGGCGCCGCAAGTCCGGGTGGCCGGAGAAAAAGACGCCGAAAAGATCATAGGCCTCGCGCTCGAACCAGTTCGCCGCCGGAAACAGCTCCGAGAGCGACGGAACCGGCGTCTCTTCGTCGGTCGCGACCTTGATGCGGATGCGGCGATTGCGTTTCGGCGACAGGAGGTGCGTGACGACGTCGAAGCGCTTTTCCCGGGCCGGGTAATCGACCGCAGTCAGATCGATGAAGCATACGAACAGACAGGCCGGATCGTCGCGAAGAAAAGCGACGGTCTCGGTCAGACAGTCGCGCCGCACCGTCAAAGTCAGCTCGCCGTACGCGACGGACACGGATTCGACCCAGCCGCGAAGGGAGGCGGCGAGCCTGTCGCCCAGCTGTTTCAGATCGTCGTCCATCTCAACCTTTCGACTGAACAGTCTGCGGCCTTCCGGGACCGCGCCCTAACGCTCGATCGTCCCGGTACGGCGGATCTTCTTTTGCAGGAGCAGCACCCCGTAGAGGAGCGCCTCGGCCGACGGCGGACAGCCCGGGACATAGATATCGACCGGAACGACCCGGTCGCAGCCGCGCACGACCGAATAGGAATAGTGATAATAACCGCCGCCATTGGCGCAGGAGCCCATCGAAATGACATAGCGCGGCTCCGGCATCTGATCGTACACCTTGCGCAGCGCGGGCGCCATTTTGTTGGTCAGCGTGCCGGCGACGATCATGACGTCAGACTGGCGCGGCGAGCCCCGCGGCGCGAAGCCAAAGCGCTCGACGTCGTAACGGGGCATCGACGCCTGCATCATTTCGACCGCGCAGCAGGCGAGGCCGAAGGTCATCCACATCAGCGAGCCGGTGCGCGCCCAGTTGATCAACTCGTCGGTCGAGGTGACGAGAAAACCCTTGTCCGCGAGTTGATCATTGATCGCCGCGAAATAAGGATCGCTCGCCGGCAGCTTCCCACCGGGCGTCTTTTCGGGAGACTTGCCGATCGCGACGCCGCCTTGCGGCAAAGAGGTCAATCCCATTCGAGCGCCCCCTTCTTCCATTCATAGACGAAACCGATGGTCAGAATGGCGAGGAAAATCATCATCGCCCAGAAGCCGAAAACGCCGGCCTGGCGAAAGGCCACGGCCCAGGGAAAGAGGTAGGCGACTTCGAGGTCGAAGATGATGAACAGCAGCGACACCAGATAGAAGCGCACGTCGAACGTCATGCGCGCGTCATCGAAGGCGTTGAAGCCGCATTCATAGGCCGACAGCTTTTCGGAATCCGGCGCCTTGAAGGCGACGAGGAAGGGGGCGAGGAGGAGGGCCCCGGAAATCACCGCGGCGATCGCCATGAAGATGGCGAGTGGAAGATATTGATCGACAAGGCTCGGCATGGGCAAGCTCGGTCCAACCGACAGGGTCGGGATGATCTCGCCGGCCCGAAAGGAGCGCGCCCTGCCCGTTCCGACGAACTAGCGATGCGTAGCCCAGCGCCAATCACAGCGCAAGATGATGTTTCAAACTTAAGTTAGGCCGAATGTCGTAAACGCCCCGGTGCCGGCTGGCCCTCGCCGCCCGCCCGTCCAAAACAGGCGCGACGAAAACAGGGCTTGTGATCGCTGAACCGGGGATGGCGAGAGAGACGGGACTTGAACCCGCGACCTCCGGCGTGACAGGCCGGCGCTCTAACCAACTGAGCTACTCCCCCGCGGAACGGCGCCCGAGGCGGTCCGACCGGAGACGTGCCGGATAAGATAGGCGCGGCTTGAAGTCAAGCACGAGCGGCAAATTTCGATGCCGCGCGACGGCCACGCGAGATAAAGGCGCGAGGCCTGCCGCATGGTGGGCGGTGACGGGCTCGAACCGCCGACCCTCTCGGTGTAAACGAGATGCTCTACCGACTGAGCTAACCGCCCTCCTTGCGCCCCGGCAGACCGCGGACAGGCATTGCCGAAACAGGAATCGCATGGGAGTCCGCCCCGGTCAACGGCGGCGGCGCCACTCAGGCGCCGGCCGCTCCCGCGACGCCTGCGTCAAAGCAAAAGGCCGCGACTCCCGCCGCGGCCCTCAAGTCATGCAGCGCCGGGGTCCTCCGCCCGATCGCCCGGCGGATCGCCCCGGCTAATGCGCGATTGCGCTCGACGCGTCGTCCTCCGCCAGCGCCCGGGTGGGTTTCAGATCCTCCTCCCACACGATCGGCTTCGGCTGACGCACGAGAGCATGAGCCAGCACCTCATCCATGCGCGCGACAGGCACGATCTCGAGCACATTCTTCACCGAGTTCGGAATGTCGACGAGGTCCTTGGCGTTCTCCTCAGGGATCAAGACCTTCTTCAATCCGCCGCGCAGGGCGGCGAGGAGCTTCTCCTTGAGGCCGCCGATCGGCAGGATCCTGCCGCGCAGCGTGATCTCGCCGGTCATGGCGATGTCGCGCCGGATCGGAATGCCCGTGATGATCGACACAATCGCCGTCGCCATGGCGACGCCGGCCGACGGGCCGTCCTTGGGGGTCGCCCCTTCGGGAACATGCACATGGATGTCGCGGCGGTCGAACAGCGGCGGCTCGATGCCGAAATCGACCGCGCGGGACCGCACATAAGAGGCCGCGGCGGAAATCGATTCCTTCATGACGTCGCGCAAATTGCCGGTCACGGTCATGCGGCCCTTGCCGGGCATCATGACGCCCTCGATCGTCAGCAGCTCGCCGCCGACCTCGGTCCAGGCGAGGCCGGTGACGACGCCAACCTGGTCCTCGGCCTCCGCCTCCCCGTAGCGGAAGCGCGGGACGCCGAGGAAATCCGGCACATTGTCGGCGGTCACCGTCACGAATTTTTCGGCGCTGGTCAGGATCTGCTTCACCGCCTTGCGCGCCATCTTCGAGATTTCGCGGTCGAGATTACGCACGCCGGCCTCGCGGGTGTAGCGGCGGATCAGCAGCAACAGCCCGCCATCGTCGATCGACCATTCGGATTCGGCGAGCCCATGCTTCTTCAGCGCCGCCGGGATCAGATGGCGGCGGGCGATCTCGACCTTTTCATCCTCCGTGTAGCCGGCGATCCTTATAATCTCCATGCGGTCCATGAGCGGAGCAGGGATGTTCAGCGTGTTCGCCGTCGTCACGAACATCACATTCGACAGATCGTAGTCGACCTCGAGGTAATGGTCGTTGAAGGAATGGTTCTGCTCGGGGTCGAGGACCTCGAGCAGCGCCGACGACGGATCGCCGCGAAAGTCCATCCCCATCTTGTCGATCTCATCGAGCAGGAACAGTGGATTGGAGCTTTTCGCCTTGCGCATCGACTGGATGATCTTGCCGGGCATCGAGCCGATATAGGTTCGCCGGTGGCCGCGGATCTCTGCCTCGTCACGCACCCCGCCAAGCGACATGCGCACGAATTCCCGCCCCGTCGCCTTGGCGATCGACTTGCCGAGCGAGGTCTTGCCGACGCCGGGCGGCCCGACGAGGCAGAGAATCGGCCCGGTGAGCTTGTTCGCGCGCGTCTGCACGGCGAGATATTCGAGGATGCGCTCCTTCACCTTCTCGAGGCCGAAATGCTCGGCGTCGAGCACCTCTTCGGCGACGCCGAGGTCCTTCTTGACCTTGGAGCGCTTGTTCCACGGAATCGACAAGAGCCAGTCGAGATAGTTGCGCACGACGGTCGCTTCCGCCGACATCGGCGACATCTGCCGCAGCTTCTTGAGCTCGGCCGTCGCCTTCTCGCGCGCCTCCTTCGACAGCCTCGTCGTCTTGATCCGCTCGTCGAGTTCGGCGAGATCGTCCTTGCCGTCCTCGTCGCCGAGCTCCTTCTGGATCGCCTTCATCTGCTCGTTGAGATAATATTCGCGCTGGGTCTTCTCCATCTGCCGCTTGACCCGCGTGCGGATGCGCTTCTCGACCTGCAGAACCGAAATTTCGCTCTCCATCAGGGCGAGGCATCTCTCGAGCCTTTTCGCGACCGAGATCGTCTCGAGGACCGCCTGCTTGTCGGCGATCTTGACGGCGAGATGCGAGGCGACGGTGTCGGCGAGCTTCGCATAGTCTTCGATCTGGGCGACGGCCGCGGCGACCTCGGGCGAAATCTTTTTGTTGAGCTTGACGTAGCCCTCGAACTCCGACACCACCGAGCGCGCCAACGCCTCGACCTCGACCTTGTCGAGCGGCTCGTCGGCGATCACCTCGGCGTCGGCCTCGTAGAAATCCTCGGTGCGGGCATAGCCCTGAACCTTGGCGCGGACCTGACCCTCGACGAGCACTTTCACAGTGCCGTCAGGCAGCTTCAGCAATTGCAGGACCGAGGCGAGCGTGCCGGTGGTGAAAATCGCCTCCGTCGCGGGATCGTCGTCCGAGGCGTTCATCTGAGTCGCCAGAAGAATGAGGCTGTCAGCCTTCATTACCTCCTCGAGGGCGCGGATCGATTTCTCGCGGCCGACGAAAAGCGGCACGATCATATGCGGAAAAACGACGATATCGCGCAGCGGGAGGACGGGGTAGCTTTCGATCGCCCCGGGACGTGCGGGCTCACGCTTCTGATTCATTGGTTATCCTATCTTGAAACCCGCTCCGGCCCATGCGCGACCCCGGCTGAAGGCCATTCGCACCCATGCTGCATTGCGGTTTTCAGGCTGTTGGCGTGAAGAATCGACAACATTCAGATGGCGAACAGCGCCTGATCTTTCAAGCGCTGATCGAATTTCATGATCAGCGCCGGCCAATCGTCCGTCGCCCGCTTCCCCCCGCTCGAGGGCGCGATCATTTGTCGCCGAATGGATCATGCCCTCATTCTCTTCAATCCCAGATCTGCCGTCCCTCCGGGCGCCTGGCGGCCTCGGCGCCATGGCCTCAAGCGCTCGCGCCGCTTTTCTCGTTGCGGTCTGCGTAGATATAAAGCGGACGCGATTTGCCCTCGACGACGTCGGGCCCGATAACGACCTGCTCGACGCTGTCGAGACCCGGCAGATCGAACATGGTGTCGAGCAGGATCCCTTCCATGATCGAGCGCAGACCACGCGCGCCTGTGCGCCGCTCGATCGCCTTCTTGGCGACGACGTTCAGCGCCTCGTCCTGGAAGGTCAGCTCGGTGTTCTCCATCTCGAACAGACGCTGATACTGCTTGACAAGCGCATTCTTCGGCTCGGTCAGGATCTTCTTCAGCGCCTCCTCGTCGAGATCCTCGAGAGTCGCGATCACCGGCAGACGTCCGACGAATTCCGGAATGAGCCCGAACTTCAGGAGATCTTCCGGCTCGACCTTGCGCAAGATCTCGCCGGTCCGGCGGTCGTCCGGCGCCTGGACGGTCGCCGCGAAGCCGATCGAGGTGCCGCGTCCCCGCATCGAGATGATCTTTTCGAGACCGGCGAAGGCGCCCCCGCAAATGAACAGTATGTTCGTGGTGTCGACCTGCAGGAATTCTTGCTGCGGATGCTTGCGCCCGCCTTGCGGAGGCACGGAGGCGACGGTGCCTTCCATGATTTTCAAAAGCGCCTGCTGCACACCTTCGCCCGACACGTCGCGGGTGATCGACGGATTGTCCGATTTGCGCGAAATCTTGTCGATCTCATCGATATAGACAATGCCGCGCTGCGCCCGCTCGACATTATAGTCGGACGCCTGGAGCAGCTTCAGGATGATGTTCTCGACGTCTTCGCCGACATAGCCCGCCTCGGTCAGCGTCGTCGCGTCGGCCATGGTGAAGGGCACGTCGAGGATACGCGCAAGCGTCTGCGCGAGCAGCGTCTTGCCGGAGCCCGTTGGACCGATCAGCAGAATGTTCGACTTCGCGAGTTCGACGTCGTTGTGCTTCGTCGCATGGTTCAGTCGCTTATAGTGATTGTGCACGGCGACCGAAAGCACGCGCTTGGCCTGTGGCTGCCCGATGACATAATCGTCGAGGACCTTGCAGATCTCTTTCGGCGTCGGGATGCCGTCCCGGCTCTTGACCAGCGAGGATTTGTTCTCTTCGCGGATGATATCCATGCAGAGCTCGACGCATTCATCGCAGATGAACACCGTCGGACCGGCAATCAGCTTGCGGACCTCATGCTGGCTCTTGCCGCAAAACGAGCAGTAGAGCGTGTTTTTCGCGTCGCCGCCGCCAACCTTCGTCATGGATAGTCTCCGTAACGACCGAGGTCATGCGTGAGCCTCGATCATGCTTGAGTAGGACGCCGGTGCGAATCGGACGATCCAGGGCTCCCTTCGCCGGCGGATCCGTACACGAACCAGCCGTTCCTTCCTTGCCGTTGGCCTCGCTCCCCAAATCGCGACTCGAACTGAAATGCAATCATGTTCGCATCGTCGAAGCAAGGGCTTACGTCGCGCCAACGGCGGCGTTCGCAGGCGCGTCATAATGCCGCGCCGCGTCAAAACACCAGAAAACGTCTTGGCGAGGCGCGTTTCCGCCAACCCGTCCGCCGCCGGCTAGCGGGACCGAAACAAGCAATAGCCGCGCCATGCTGGGCTTTTGTCAAGTCGCCGAACAGGCGCAAGCTGTCACGCCTGCGCTTATCGGCGCCGGCCTGTGGCAAGATCACGGGGCGCCCCGCCCAATCCATTCGGATCAGGCGCGGGTTGTGAAGAAAATTTACTTCTTCTCCTGGCCAGAAGATTCGTCCGGCCTTTTCGCAATCACATGGTCGACAATGCCGAATTCCTTCGACTCTTCGGCCGACATGAAATGGTCGCGGTCGAGCGTCCTTTCGATGGTGTCGTAATCGCGGCCGGTATGCTTCACGTAAATATCGTTCAGCCGCTTTTTCACCTTCATAATATCTTCGGCGTGACGCAGGATGTCGGAGGCCTGCCCCTGGAAGCCGCCCGAGGGCTGATGCACCATGACTCGCGCATTCGGCAGGGCGAAACGCGCCCCTTCCTGGCCGGCGCAAAGAAGAAGCGACCCCATGGAGGCCGCCTGGCCGACGCAGAGGGTCGACACTTTCGGCCGGATGAACTGCATGGTGTCATAGATCGCAAGGCCCGCCGTCACGACGCCGCCCGGCGAATTGATGTACATCGAGACTTCTTTCTTCGGGTTTTCCGCCTCGAGGAAGAGAAGCTGTGCGATAATGACCGAGGCCACGCCGTCCTCGACCGGCCCGGTCAGAAAGATGATCCGCTCGCGCAGAAGGCGGGAATAGATGTCAAAGCCGCGCTCGCCGCGGCTCGTGTTCTCGATGACCTGCGGGATGAGGTAGTTGTCGTAGATTTCGATCGGATCGCGGTCGCGCATGGGGGGCTTTTTCCTGTTTTCAACGATCGAGCGTGCTCGCCGCCGCGGACCGGCAAGAATTGGGCCGATCGCTCTTGATCGTCATGAAGCAAATAAGCGCTTCCGGCGATTTCGAAAAGACCCGTTTCGTCCACCCGCGAGAGTGCGGCGCCGCGCTCAAGCCGGCGCGCCGACGTCCTCCCCCGCGTCCTCGGCCTTATCTTCGGCCTTGCCTTGCGGCTTGGCCCGGAGCTCCGGCTTGACCTCGTCCTCGTCCTCCTCGACAGCGAGGATTTCGTCCCTCGAGACGGGCTTGTCGGTCACCTTCACGAGGCCGAGAATGTGGTCGACGACCTTCTCCTCAAAAAGCGGCGCCCGAATTTCGGCGAACGCCCCCGGGTTCTTCTGGTAATAGTCCCAAATCATCTTTTCCCGACCCGGAAACGCGCGCATGCGCTCGTAAACCGCCTGCTTGACCTCTTCGTCGGACACTTTGACGCCAGCCTGCTCGCCGACATCGGCGAGCAGGAGCCCAAGGCGCACGCGGCGCTCGGCGATCTTTTTGTAATCGGCGCGGGCGGCCTCCTCGGTCGTGCCGTCCTCCTCGAAGCTGCGCCCGCTCTCCTTCTGCTCGGCTTCGACGTGGCGCCAGACCTGGCCGAATTCCTGCGTCACCAAAGCCTCGGGCAAGTCAAAGCCGTATCTGGCGTCGAGCGCGTCGAGCAGCTGGCGCTTCCATTTGCGGCGCGAGGCGGCGGCGTAATCGCGCCCGATACCGGCCTTGATCGACTCCTTGAGGGCGCCGAGGTCGTCGAGGCCGAAGCCCTTGGCGAGTTCATCGTCGATCGAAACTTCGCCCGGCGCCGCGACGGCCCTCATCGTCACGTCGAAGGTCGCGGCCTTGCCGGCAAGCGCCGCGGAGGAATAGTCCTCAGGAAAGGTCACGGAAATCGTGCGGCTCTCGCCGACGGCCTGTCCTTCGAGCTGCGGCTCGAAGCCCGGAATGAAACTGTCGGAGCCGAGCACGAGGTCGACGCCTTCGCCTGCGCCGCCCTCGAAAGGCTCGCCGTCGATCTTGCCGACAAAATCGATCGTCGCCTTGTCGCCCATCTGCGCGACGGCGCCTTCGCCTTCCTTCGGCGAATAGGTCCGGCTCTGGTCGGCGAGCCGGTTCAGCACGGCGTCGACCTCGGCGTCCTCGACCTCGGCGACGAGGCGCTCGATCTCGATGCCGTCGAAACTGCCGATCTCGATCTTCGGCAGGACCTCAAGCGCCACCGTGAAGGCGAAATCGGCCTTCGCCTCGAAGGCCTTTTCGATGTCGTCCTTCTCGCCCGGAAAACCGATCCTCGGCTGCGAGGCGGGGCGCAGGGCATTGTCCTCGATGATCTTGCGATTGGCCTCGTCGACGGCCTCCTGCACCACCTCGGCCATGATCGAGCGGCCATAGAGCCGCTTCAGATGCGCGACGGGCACCTTGCCCGGCCGGAACCCGTTGATGCGCGCCTTCGACCGGATCTCGGAGAGCTGGCTGTCGAGGCGGGTCGCGAGGTCGGTCGCGGGGAGCACCACCTTGAATTCGCGCTTCAAACCCTGCGAGAGCGTTTCCGTGACTTGCATCTTCAAACCTTTTTTGTCGCCTGCTCTGAATGGAGTTGCCGACCCGCATCGCTGGCCAGGCGCGGCCTCGAACGAAGGATCATGGTGCGGGCGGAGGGACTCGAACCCCCACGATTTTCACCACCGGAACCTAAATCCGGCGCGTCTACCAGTTCCGCCACGCCCGCGCGGAAGAGTCGCGCAGCCTCAGCGGAGGAGGCGCCCGCCGCGTCAGGCAGCGCTCTATAGCAATCGCGCCGGCCCGATGCAGCAAAAAAAGCAGCTTTAGGCGCGGCGGGCGAAATGGCAAATTTCATGTGAGGGCGCCGCGACCTTTCTGCCGGCGCATGCTCTCACTTCGATAAGAAATTCGCCAAGCTGCCGTCCTGCGCCAAAGGCGAGGCGGTGTTAATCGCCATGCACTGTCTGGCCAAAGCGATAGAATTGCGCAGCTGGGCGATCTCGCCGGTCGAAAGCGAGAAATCCTTCGCAAAATTCTTTGCCTGATTTTCAGTTGTCGCATCAAGTTCCAGCCGCCAGTCGCCTGCGCGCCAGGAGAAATGTTCGTCCGAGAAATCCTTGGTTATCTCAAACGCGGCCGCAGTCATGGGGTCGGCGCCGCCATTCAATTTGGCCACGCACGGCAGCTGGGAGCGATACTCCGGAAGAGCGGTCACCTTAGCGTAGAGGTTGCCGAAGTTCGTTCCCGTCATCATGACGATCCGCAAGTCAAACTTCATGCCCGCGGGGATGGGGAAAGCTCCCGTTACCGGCGCGAACGCGCCGAACGCATAGATCGTCCAGGCGACGGGCGACAATGTGAACGAGGCGTCTTTGCTTTTGAGGACGCCCCGAATCTCCATGGACGCCAATGATGCGCTGGCATTCTCGACCCTCAGCGTAATGAGGGCGAACGGATAACCAAGGAATTGCCCGATGAACAGGGGAGCTTCAAGAGCCTTGACGAGTTCAGGCGGCGCTGGCGCCAGCCTGAACTCCACGTTGCGCATTTCCGCATCCGTCTTGGTCAGGCGGTCAAGGCTCGCATATCCCGGCGCGCGCACCTGAACCTCATATTGCTTCAGGACGCGATTGCGCGGCACGGTGAAATTGAACTGACCAAGCGGGCCTGTCGTCTCAGCGCCAATGGTGATCAATGTGACTGTCGCGCCTGGGATCGCCTCGCCGGTCGTCGAGAGCACAGCCCCGTGAAAGGTCTCGTCGCTATTCAGCCACCGATCGAATACGGGCGCGGCAACCGGACCGATCACCCCGAGCACGAGGGCCGCCACGGCAGCCTGAAACATGCGATTGATGACGAGACGCGTCGTTCCCGGAGCGGATTTGAGCGCTCCTGAACGCAGGAGAAGCCGCGCAACGCCAGCGATCAGCAACAAAAACAGAGCGACGAGCTGAAGCGGCGTGCCGATCTGCTGGAGAATCGAGGCCATTTCCTATTGCTTCGAAACGATTCGGAAGGGAGCCTCGCCCCGCCTGCGACCGATGGCGGCGCTGCTCGCGGCGTCGTCTCGAATCGAAGCGTGGAACGACGTCGCCATTGGCCTGCGGTCAATTCTCATCGTCCCCCCAAATTGATGTTTTTTCAAAGCGGACCGGGGCTAGCTTCGGCTTTTATTGGAAATTTGCGTTTGCCCGGAACGGCGTAATTCGAATCAGCGTCGAGGTCGCGACAATCTGCGTCGATAATACATCTTCTTGCGGCCAATCAAAGCTGCCGCGCGGCGGCGGCCAGAGCCGATCCCTTGCCAAGGGCCGTATTTCGTCTGTAAACTCGGCCGTACAGCGGATTTGCCCCCTCATATTCACGATTTTGGCTACGCTGGGGCATTCCCAGCTCCCCCCGAGTCTCCCGATGCGCGCAATGATGATCAGCCGTCGAAGCCTTCTCGGCTCGGCCCTGACGCTCCGTCTTTTGGATCTAGCCCGCGCGGAGCCAGCCGGGGATGGGTTCCTCGCGCTCGAAGCCGCGCCCGGCTCGCTGCGGCTGCTGCCCGAGCCAGCGGCCGAAACTCCCGTCTTCGCTTACAATGGCGTCGTCCCCGGCCCGCTGATCCGCTGCAAGAAGGGCGAGACGCTCAAAATCCGGCTCGTCAACAGGCTGGCGCAGCCGACGAGCCTCTCCTGGTCCGGCCTGCGCATCGTCAACGCCATGGACGGCGTCGGCGGCCTGACGCAGCCTCCCGTGGCCCCCGGCGAGAGCTTCGATTACCGTTTCACGCCGCCAGACAGCGGCTTGTTCTGGTACCGGCCGAATGTCCAGCCCTTCACGGCCGAGCAACTCGGGCGCGGTCTTTACGGCGCGCTCATCGTCGACGAACCCGCGCCGCCGCAGGCGGACCGCGACATGCTGGCGATCATCGCCGATTGGCGCCTCGACGCGAAGGGCGAGATCGTCGCCGATTTCGATTCGAGGGAGGACGCCACGGGGGCCGGCCGCATCGGCGCTCTGGTGACGGTCAATTCGCAGCCGATCCCGGCGACGCACAATTTCCCTCCGGCCACACGTATGCGCCTTCGTCTTCTCAGCGCCGTCAACGCGAGGATCATGTCGATCGCTTTCGAAGGCGTGACGCCCTACGTTCTCGCGGTCGACGGCCAGCCGGCCGATTCCGCTTTCGAGCCCGTGAACCGGACAATCCCCGTCGGGCCGGGCGCCCGCTTCGACATCATCTTCGATCTCCCCCGCGAAGCGGACGCAGAAGCGCGGCTCATCTTGCGCGGCGGCGGAGAGAAGGATCAGCCTCTCCTTGTCTTAAAGACCCAGGGGAAAGCGCAGCCGGACCCGCCGCCGATCGCCTCACTCGACGTCAACCCGACGCTGCCGAGGATGATCAAGCTGCAGGCGGCAAAACGCGTCGAGATCGTCATCGAAGCGGCAAAGGCGCCGCCCACGCCCGCAACGGGCGAGCGGCCGGCCTATTGGACTATCAACGGCGGCGTCACCCGGTTTTCTGACAAGCCCCTGTTCGAGGTCAAACGCGGCTCCCCGGTGACTCTCGCGATCGTCAACCGTTCGGGCTTCGCGCAGGACATCCATGTCCGCGGCCATTCCATGCGGCTTCTGCACGATCTCGACGACGGCTGGGAGCCCTACTGGCGCGATACCGTCCTGGTCGCGGCGGGCAAGACCAAGCATCTTGCCTTCGTCGCCGACAATCCGGGCAAATGGGCGATCGAATCCTTCATCGCCGAGCGGCAGACGAGCGGCCTTTCGACCTGGTTTCTGGTGAAGTGAGCCTCCGCAACCCCGCCGGAGCGTGGTAATCTTGCCCGAATGATCTGCGAAATCTTTCCGATTCACGTCGTCGGCGGCGGCCTTGCCGGGTCCGAAGCCGCGTGGCAAATCGCGCGGCAAGGCCTTCGCGCCATTCTCCACGAAATGCGCCCGGCGCGACAGACGCCCGCCCATCGCACGGACGCGCTCGCCGAGCTCGTCTGCTCCAATTCCTTTCGCGCCGACGACCCCGAGACAAGCGCCATCGGCATGCTTCACCGGGAGCTGCGCGCCCTCGATTCTTTGATCATGCGCGCGGCCGACGCGCATCGGCTGCCGGCGGGCGGCGCGCTCGCCGTCGACCGCGACGGCTTTTCCGCCGAGATCACGGCTGCGATCGCTCAGCACCCGCTGATCGAGCTGCGGCGCGAGGAAATCGACGGTCTCCCGCCGGCCGAATGGAAAAGCGTCATCATCGCCACCGGGCCTTTGACTTCGCCGGGGCTCGCCGCCGCCATCGGCCGCCTCACCGGGGAGCGCGATCTTGCCTTCTACGACGCCATCGCTCCCGTGGTGCATCGCGAGTCGATCGACATGGGCAAGGCCTGGATGCAATCGCGCTATGACAAGGCAGGACCTGGCGGGACAGGCGCCGACTACGTCAACTGCCCGCTGACGAAGGATCAATATTACGCCTTCGTCGAGGCCCTGAACAAAGCCGAGAAGATCGAATTCAAGGACTTCGAAGACACCCCTTATTTCAACGGCTGTCTGCCGATCGAGGTGATGGCGGAGCGGGGGCCGGAAACCTTGCGTCACGGGCCGATGAAGCCGTTCGGGCTGACCAATCCGCATCATCCGGGCGTCAAGGCCTATGCGGTCGTGCAGCTTCGCCAGGATAATGCGCTCGGCACGCTTTATAATATGGTCGGCTTCCAGACAAAGCTCCGGCATGGCGTGCAGGTCGAAATCTTTCGCGCCATTCCCGGGCTGGAGCGCGCCGAATTCGCACGTCTCGGCGGGCTGCATCGCAATACGTTTCTGAATTCGCCGAGGGTGCTCGACGGCTTCTTGCGCCTCAGGGCGGATCCGCGGCTGCGCTTCGCCGGCCAGATCACCGGCTGCGAGGGCTATGTCGAAAGCGCTGCGGTCGGACTCCTCGCCGGACGCATGGCGGCGGCCGACGCGCGCGGCGAGCCCTTCACGCCCCCGCCCGCGACGACGGCGATCGGCTCGCTGCTCAACCACATCACCGCCGGCCATATCGAGACGATCGACGCCGGCCCGCCGTCGTTCCAGCCGATGAACGTCAATTTCGGCCTGTTTCCGCCTCTCGCCGAAAAGCTCGAAAAACCCGAGGGCCGGCGCATTCGCGGCGCCGAGAAGGCCGCCCTGAAAAAAGCTGCGCTCTCGGCGCGCGGCGCGCGCGATCTCGCGAGCTGGGTTGCAGCGCACGAAACCCTTGCGGCCGATTGACCCAACGCAAACCATTGTAATGCGTTATTGGTATATTGATTTTTGGCGCCGACTTGCGAGTCCCGACTTGCGAGTTGCTTGGGAGTGTCGCGCCACGACGCGGGACAGGCGCGATGAGTGACGAAACCTCGATTCTTGTGCTCGGCATGGACGAGCTTGCGTCGGCTGTCGCGCGCAAGCTGCATCTTGCCGGCCACGCTGTCGCGATTCATCAGCCGACGCCGCCGCAGACCATTCGCCGGCGCATGGCCTTCGCCGACGCATGGACCGAGGGCACTTACGCGTTCGAAGGCGTCGAGGCCCGCCGCGCCGACAGGACCAACGATTTTCTCGCCTGTCTCAAAAGCGGCGCGTCAATTCCGGTCCTCTGGCATCCCTTCGAAGACGTGACGACGCGCTGGCCCTGGGACGTCATCGTCGACGCGCGCACGGAGACGGGCGTCGCTCCCGAAAGGCTGCGTCATCTCGGCGACCTCACCATCGGGCTCGGGCGAGAATTCGTGGCGGGCGAGCACTGCGACATCGTGATCGACATCGGCGCGCGGGATCCGGGCGCTGTGTTGCGGCGCGGCTCGATCGACAGGAAGGAGAGGCCGGAAGACGCGCGATTTGCGGACGGCCGCATGGTTACGGCGGCGCATCATGGCCTGTTCCATGGCGCCAAGCGGCTCGGCGACCGGGTTGCGCAAGACGAGATCATCGGCTCGATCGGCGAAACCCCCGTGCTCGCTCCGGCCGCGGGCCGCCTGCGTGGCCTCGCGCGGGACGGGGCCGCCATCGCCAAAGGGGCGAATGTCGCGGAAATTGTGGGCTCGCCAGAAGCTCAATTCGCCGGCGTTACCGGCCGCGACCGGCTGATCGCTCGCAGCGTCGCCTTCGTCATCGAACTGGAGCGTTCCGGCTACGCGCCGATCTCGCTCGAAAGCTTCCTTTAGCCAAACGCGGAAAGCCGCAGCGATTCGCCGAGCAGGCCGGCGAACAGGATGAAGCCGGCGTCGCGGTTCGAGCGGAAGAGCCGCAATGCGTCGATGCCGCCCTCGCCGGCGAGCCCGTCGGCGCGCAGCCGCAGCGCCTGCCAGCCGAGATGCGCGGCGAAGCCGGCGAGGCCGGCGAGCGCAAACCCGCCCGCGCCGGTGGCGAAGACGGCCGCCGCCGTGAAGGCGAAGGACAGCGCGTAGAGGCAAGCGACCCCGGCCCGCACTTTTGCGCCAAAAAAACGCGCCGTCGAGCCAATCCCGAGGATGGCGTCGTCCTTGACGTCCTGCAGCGCATAGATCGTGTCGTAGCCGATCGTCCAGAAGATCGACCCGGCGTAGAGCAGCGCCGGCGCGAGGCCGAGGGAGCCGAAGGCCGCCGCCCAGCCCATCAGGGCGCCCCAGGCGAAGGCCGCCCCGAGGACCGCCTGCGGCCAGGAGGTGACGCGCTTCATGAAGGGATAAAGCGCGACGAAGCCGAGCGAGGAAAAGCCGAGGCCGACCGCAAAGCCGTTGAAGCTCAAAAGCACGGCAAGGCCGACAAGACATTGCGCGGCCAGAAAAAGGACGGCGGCCCGGACGCTCGCGCGGCCGGAGGGGAGTGGGCGCGCGCGCGTGCGCTCGACCTTGGCGTCGATCGTGCGGTCGACGATGTCGTTATACGTCGAGCCCGCCCCCCGCATGGCGACGGCGCCGATCAGAAAGAGAACGAGATCGCCCAGGCGCGGCAGGGCGCCGGCGCTGACGCTCGCCAGCGCGCTCGACTGCCAGCACGGGAGAAGAAGCAATTGCCAGCCGATCGGGCGGTCGATCCGCGCGAGCTGCAGAAAAGGGACGAAGGCGGAAGGCGCGAAGCGGAAAAGCGGGTGATCGACGGCGTCGGGCAAGAAGGCGGCCATCGGCGCGGCCAGCCTCGCCTCGTCCCGACGTTGGCGATCCGAACCGCCCGGAGGCGGCGCGGATGCGGATCGTGTCACAGCGGGCCGGTCGGCAGTTTCTGGCCCTGCGGCGCCCCGCCGCCAGCTGCCTGCTGCTCCTGCGCCTTCTTCACCTGCGCGGCGATTTTGCAGGCCTGAGCCGCGACCGCGCCGGACTTCTGCGCGCTCACGGTAATGTTCTCGATCGCATTATCAGGAACGGAGCACCAGTCCTTGTTCTTGACGAGATAATCGAGAAGCTGGCGCTCGACGCCGACGAGCGCCTTGAGCTTGGGACAGGATGCGATCGGATCGAGCTGGTTCTTCGTGCCCTTCGCCTGCCGGTTCAGCTGGTCGATGACGCCTTGGCGCTTCTTGGTCAGCGCCGCAATGTCCTCATTGCAATCGGCGGCGCGCGCGACGCCGCCGGCGAGGCAAATCGCCAGCGCTCCGAAAACCGCGCCTTTGCGCGCGGCGAGGATGAGACTATTCGCCATCGTGATCCCGGCCTTTCGAAGGCGGCGCTTTCGTGAAGCATTTTTCATAGCAAAGGAGCGCTCTCAGAAGCAAGGACGCTCGCCGCTCATGGCAAATCGCGCAAGCATATGGCGAACATATGGCGAAAAATTCGACTTTCGACCCTACGGCGCCCGCCAAGGCTTGTGTTTCCGCGGCGAGTCCTTTTTCGATGAGCCGTTCGAGCCGGCGAAAACGCGCCAGCCCTGTTTTTCATGCGTTCCGGAGCAATCATGCCCCGCGTCGACTTCACCTCGCCCCGGCTCTATGTCGACGCGCCGCTTGCGCCGGGCGCCCGCATCGCGCTTGACGCCGCGCAGACGAATTATCTGCGCAACGCGCTGCGGCTGCCGGAGGGCACCTTCGTTCTCGTCTTCAACGGACGCGACGGCGAATGGCGGGCCGAGCTCGAGGCCGCCTCGCGCAAATCCGCGGCGCTTGTCGCGCGCGCCTTGATCCGCGGGCAGCACGAGCCCTTCGACCTGCACTATCTGTTCGCGCCGCTCAAACACGCGCGGCTGGACTATATGACGCAGAAAGCAGTTGAAATGGGCGCGGGCGCGCTGCGCCCCGTGCTGACGAGGCGCGCCCAGGCCGAACGGGTCAATCTCGACCGCTTGCGCGCCAATGCGATCGAGGCCGCCGAGCAATGCGGCATTCTCTCCATCCCCGAGGTTCTCGCGCCCGCCCGGCTCCCCAGCGTGCTCGCCGACTGGGATCCCGGCCGCCTGCTCGTTTTCTGCGACGAGGACGCGCCCGTAGCGGACCCGATCGAGGCGCTGCGGGCTGCGGGCGCCCGCGAACCGCGCCCGCTCGCGGTGCTGATCGGCCCCGAAGGCGGCTTCGACGAGGAGGAGCGGCGGTCGCTCCTCGCGCTGCCGCACGTGCTGCGCCTCTCGCTCGGCCCGCGTATCCTGCGCGCCGACACGGCCGCGGTGGCGGCGCTGGCGTTGCTGCAGTCGTGCCTCGGCGATTGGCGAAGCTTTCGTTAAAGGAACATCAAATCGCCCCATTATAAGCTCACTCAAAACACGCTCGGTTTGACAGCGAAGGCTTTTGATTCGGCATGAACTTACGCGGCAGGGTCGCCTGCTTCATCTGCGCAACCAGTCTCCTCGCTTCCGGCGCGAGCGCACGAGCCGATGATCTGCAAGGCCGCGCGGCGGCGCAGGCGCGGTGCGAGGCGACTTACGGGCCGGGCTTCTCCCCGGTCGACGGCAGCGACGCATGTATCTGGGTCGGCGGGCACATCCGGGTTGGATTCGGACCGCGGGGCGCTTCGCCCGACAATGGCTGGGCCAATGGAGGCGCAAAGGGAGCGACCTTGCGCGTCAACGCCGGCGATGGCGTGGAGCCGAGAGCCGGCCATTTGCGTCTGCGTGACGGCGACTCAACCGGCGCAATCGCGCGCTGACGCCCGGCGGCTCCCGACCTGGCCGCTCCGACAACCCAGTTCTCCTCCTGCATGCCCCCGACCGAACGGCCCAGCCGGCCTTGGCGCTTGTGCAACGATCGCCGCTCGATCATATTTCCTGAGGGATGTTTCCGCGCCGGCGCGCATATCCTTTGCGGGCCAGGGGGTCCGCGCGAGGCAGTTCCGCGCCGGCCCGCATCCCTGTGATCGCATCAGGCTCCGGCCTTGAACCGGACGTTTGGGAGAATATGATGTTTATCGAGACCGAAACGACGCCCAATCCGTCGACCCTGAAGTTCTTGCCCGGACGCCGCGTCATGCCGTCTGGAACCCTCGACATCAGGGAGCGCGAGGACGCCCGCCGATCGCCGCTGGCGGAGGCGCTGTTTGCGCTCGACGGCGTCTCCGGCGTGTTCTTCGGCTCGGACTTCATCTCGGTCACCAACTCCGGCGCCGACTGGATGGAGCTGAAGCCGACAGTGCTCGGCGCGATCATGGAGCATTTCGTATCCGGCGCGCCGCTCCTCAAGGACGGCGCAGCCCCGGCCGTCGATACGGATGAGTTCTTCGCCGACGAGGATGCCGAGACGGTGGCCGTGATCAAGCAGCTGATCGAGACGCATGTGCGGCCCGCCGTCGCCAATGACGGCGGCGACATCAGATTCCGCGGTTTCCGCGAGGGTGTTGTGTATCTCGCCATGAAGGGCTCCTGCTCCGGCTGCCCCTCTTCCACCGCGACGCTGAAGCATGGAATCCAGAATCTGCTCAAACACTATGTGCCGGATGTCCGCGCCGTCCAGGAAATCTGAGACGCCGCCGCTCCTTTGCGGAGGGGAAGCGTGAAAATCCTCGCCATAGACACGGCGCTTCCGGCCGTCTCCGCCTGCGTGCTCGACGATGAGGCCGGCAAGGTCGAAGCGATCGAAAGCATCGCGATGGAGCGCGGCCACGCCGAGGCGCTGCTGCCACTGATCGACCGGGTGATGGCCCGGGTCGACGGCGGCTTCGAGGCGCTCGGCCGGGTCGCCGTCACCGTTGGGCCGGGCTCGTTCACCGGGCTTCGCATCGGCATCGCGGCCGCCCGCGCGATTGCGATCGCCTGCGACGTTCCGATCGTCGGCGTCTCGACCCTGGCGGCGCTCGCGGCGCCCCTGATCCTCGATGAGAAGGCCGATGTGGTTGCAATCGCCATCGACGCCCGCCATGGCAACATCTTCTTTGCCGCCTTTGGCCCCGGCGGGCGCGCGCTTGTCGCGCCTCGGACCGCGCCGCTCAGCGAGGCCGCCGCGACGCTCGGGCAGGGCCATGCTCTGATCGCGGGCTCGGGGGCGGAGCTGCTCGCAGCCGAAGCCGAAAAGGCCGGGCTCAGCGCCGAGATCGCCGAGGACGCGATCGTCCCGGACATCGCCTTCGTCGCCAGGCTCGGCCTTCTCGCCGATCCGGCGCTGGCGCCGCCGCGTCCGCTCTATCTGAAGCCCGCCGACGCCAAGCCGCTGGCCGATGCGCCGGCCCCCGGCGACGCGTGAGCCAGCGCGCGATGTTCAGCCTCTTTACGAAGCTTCCCGCGGTCTATCGGCCCATCGGGCCGGAGCGGAGCGCCGAATGCGCGTCGGTCCATGCCGCAAGCTTCGCCTACGCCTGGGACGAGGCCGATTTCGAGCAGTTGCTGACCGGTTCCGAGATCGTCGCGGACGGCGCGGTCGAGCCGGCGGCCGAGCGCCTCCTCGGCTTCGCCCTGTCGCGCTTCGCCCTCGACGAGGCCGAAATCCTGACGATCGCGGTCGCTCCGGACTGGCGCGGTTACGGCGTCGGCCGGACGCTGCTCGCGATTCATCTCGCGGGGCTCTCGGCCCACGGCGTCGTGCGCGTCTTTCTCGAGGTCGAACCCGAAAACGCCGCGGCGCGAGGGCTTTATGCGGCGCGTGGCTTCCGGCAGGTCGGCGAACGCAAAGCCTATTACCGCAAGACCGGCGCCCCGCCTGCGAGCGCCCTCGTGATGCGGCTGGACTTGAATGCGCAAGTCTGACAAGACCGGATGAGCTGTTGTTTACTGCGCGCCGGAGAGCATAGACGCGGGCGGCGTCATCAAAAGCGGTCGCGAAAGCGTCATGAGCTTTTCAAATGAAGATGCGAAGCGCAGGCTTCGAAGATTGCGGGGACGATGTCTGGCTTTCAAGAATTGACGGCGCCGCTGGTCCCGACGGAGTCTGCCGGAGCGGCTCGCGAAGGCGCCGGAAAGTGGCCGGCCGACGCGCGGCGAGGCCGCAAGATGTTCGTTCAGTCGTTCGGCTGCCAGATGAATGTCTATGACGCCGAGCGCATGACCGATCTTCTGAGCGCCGAAGGCTACGGCGAGACGACTGAGGCCGCAAACGCCGACGTAGTTATCCTCAACACCTGCCACATCCGCGAACGGGCGTCCGAAAAGGTCTTCTCCGAACTCGGCCGGCTGCGGGCCTTGAAGGCGGAGCGCGCCACGGCGGGGCTTTCGACGAAGATCGTCGTCGCCGGATGCGTCGCGCAGGCGGAGGGCGCTGAAATCCATCGCCGCCAGAGCGCGGTCGATATTGTCGTCGGGCCGCAGAGCTATCATCGTCTGCCGCAGCTTCTGCGCCGCGCGGAGACGGAAACGCATGTCGTCGACGCCGATTTCCCGGTGGAAGACAAGTTCGGCTTCCTTGCCCCGGCAGCGCCGGCTCAGATCCGCAAGCGCGGCGTCGCCGCTTTCGTGACCGTGCAGGAAGGCTGCGACAAGTTCTGCGCCTTCTGCGTCGTGCCTTATACCCGCGGCGCGGAATATTCGCGCCCTGTCGCAGCCATTCTGGAGGAGATCGCGGCGCTTGCAGCGGGCGGCGTTCGCGAGGTGACCTTGCTCGGCCAGAACGTCAATGCCTATCATGGCGAGGGCGGCGAGGGCCGGACCGTGGGGCTCGGCGCGCTTTGCGCCCGCATCGCAAAAGCTGTTCCGGGGATCGCCCGCATCCGCTACACGACGAGCCACCCGAACGACATGGACGACGGCCTGATCGAAGCGCATCGCGTCGAGGCGAAGCTGATGCCCTTCCTTCATCTGCCGGTGCAGTCGGGCTCCGACCGCGTGCTCGCCGCGATGAACCGCAAGCATAGCAGCGCTGATTATCTGGCGCTCTGCGGCAAGATCCGCGCGGCGCGGCCGGACATCGCGCTGTCCTCCGATTTCATCGTCGGCTTTCCGGGCGAGACCGAGGCTGATTTCGAGGCGACGCTCGGTCTGATCGAGACGGTCGGCTTCGCCAGCGCCTTTTCCTTCAAATATTCGCCGCGCCCCGGCACTCCCGGAGCCGACAGGGCCGATCAGATCGAGGAGAGCGTCAAGGCGCGCCGTCTCGCGCGGCTGCAGACGCTCATCGAGAGCCAGCATCAGACGTTCAACCGCGGCATGGTTGGACGCACGCTCGACGTTCTCGTCGAAAAGCGCGGACGCCACCCAGGTCAGATCGCCGGCAAGACCGGCTATCTGCAGCCCGTCCAGTTCGACGGCGCGGCGGAGCTCATCGGCGAGATCGTTCCGGTCGAGATTGTCGCCACCGGCTCGAATTCCTTGTTCGGACGGCTTGCGCCCGAGCCGGCGGCGCGGGCCTGGGCCTCCGGTTCGGGGTTGCCATGAGTGCGCGGGGGACTTTTTGAAACCGTCTGATCGTTCGACGTTTGCGCAGACCAGACGCCCTTCGGGCGAGATCGAAACCGTCGAGATCAACCTCTCTTTCGACGATAACCGCTACGCCTCCCTGGTGTTTGGCCATTACGACCAGAATCTCGCGAAGCTCGAGCAACGGCTCGGCGTGATCGCCAACGCCAACGGCAATCTCGTCACTATCAAGGGAGCGCCGGACGCTTGCGAGCATGCGCGGCTCGTTCTCGAGAATCTCTATGGCCGGGTCAAGAGCGGGCAGTCGGTGACGCTCGGGGACGTCGACGGCGCCATCCAGGAAGGCGCGCTGCAAGGCACGCTCTTTCCCAAAGAGACCGATACGGGGCGCATCGCCTTCGAGCAGATCGGGACCCGCCGCCGCGGCCCGGTTCGCGCCCGCAACGCCGCGCAGGATCTTTACCTGCGCGCCATGAAGCGCCACGAGCTCGTCTTCGCCGAGGGGCCGGCCGGAACCGGCAAGACCTGGCTCGCCGTCGGCTACGCGGTGCTGCTGCTCGAGCAGGGCGCCGTCGAGCGCCTCGTGCTGTCGCGCCCGGCGGTCGAAGCGGGCGAGCGTCTCGGCTTCCTTCCGGGCGACATGCGCGATAAGGTCGATCCTTATCTGCGGCCGATCTTCGACGCGCTCGCAGACTTCATGGACGCTCGCATGCTGGAGCGCGGCATGCAGACCGGGATGATCGAGGTCGCGCCGCTCGCCTTTATGCGTGGGCGGACGCTGAGCAACGCCTGCATCCTGCTCGACGAAGCGCAGAACGCGACCTCGGCGCAGATGAAAATGTTCTTGACGCGCCTTGGCGAAGGCTCGCGCATGATCGTGACCGGCGATCCGACCCAGAGCGACCTGCCGCCAGGGCAGAGATCGGGCCTCAGCGAAGCGATCGAGCTTCTCTCGAAGCTCGAAGGCGTCGGTCATGTCGTCTTCAAGGACGGCGACGTCGTCCGTCACGATCTGGTGCGGCGCATCGTCGGCGCCTATGAGAAGGCGCACCGGATGGCCGCCGCCGCGGACGAGAAAGCGCGACGATGAAACCCGTGATCGACATCGCCATCGAGGCGGACGCCTGGAGCGCCCTCGAGGATCTCGCCGACCTCGCCGAGGCGGTGATCGGTCAGACGATCAGCCAAAGCGGCGTGAGACTCGCCGAGGCGGCCGAAGTCAGCATCCTGTTCTGCGACGACGCATTCATCGCCGATCTCAACCGCAAATGGCGCGGCATCGACAAGCCGACCAATGTGCTGTCGTTCCCGAGTGGCGGCGAGGTCGCCTCGACGCCGGTCCTCGGCGACATCGTGATCGCTTTCGAGACCGCCGCGCGCGAGGCCGAGGAATCGGGCAAGCCGCTGCGCGACCATGTCGCCCATCTGCTCGCGCACGGCTTTCTGCACCTCGTCGGCTATGATCACCTCGCCGACGCCGACGCCGAAGCGATGGAGGCGCTGGAGCGCTCGGTTCTCGCAAGGCTCGGCATCGAGGACCCCTATCAGGAGGTCCTCGCCCGGGCCAAACTGCAATGACGACGATGAGCGAACGCGAAAGAGAGGCGGAATCGACAGAAAGGACATCCGCCGTCCGGCCGAATCTGTTCGATCGCCTGCGCGCCATATTCGGCGTCGGCGGCGCCTCGATCCGCGACGACATTCAGGACGCGCTGGCCGACTCCTCGACCGGAGTCGACGTGTCGCCGCAGGAGCGCACCATGCTGAAGAACGTCCTCGCCCTGCATGAGGTGCAGGTCGAGGACGTCATGGTGCCGCGCGCGGACATCGTCGCCGTCTCCCTCGACAGCAGCCTCATCGACGTGCTGACGACCTTCCGCACGGCGGGCCATTCGCGGCTGCCCGTCCATGGCGACACGCTCGACGATCCGCGCGGCATGATCCACATCCGCGATCTCGTCGCCTATGTCGCCGCTGGACTCCCTGAGCGACCCGAGGCGGTCTCGTCACCCGGAGAGAAAGCCGCGCCGGCCCCGTTCAAGAGCCTGGAGGATCTCGACGTTCCGCTCGCGGAAGCGAACCTTCTGCGTCCGGTGCTGTTCGCGCCGCCCTCGATGCCGGCGCTCGATCTTCTCGTCAAGATGCAGGCGACGCGCACCCACATGGCGCTGGTGATCGACGAATATGGCGGCACCGACGGCCTCGCCTCCATCGAGGACATCGTCGAGATGATCGTCGGCGACATCGAGGACGAGCACGATCTCGACGAAAGCCCAAAAATTGACGCCGCTCCCGACGGCGGCTTCATCGTCGACGCGCGCGCCGCGCTCGAGGACGTCTCGCTCGCGATCGGCGCCGACCTCACGGCGATCAGCGACGCGGAGGAGGTCGACACCACCGGCGGCCTCATCACGGCGCTCGCCGGCCATGTGCCTGTGCGCGGCGAGATTATCGTCGAGGACGGCCTCGAGTTCGAAATTCTCGACGCCGACCCGCGCCGCGTGAAGCGGGTCAGGATCCGCCTCTCGCCCGATGACATCCCGGAGGGGGCAAAGGACGAGGCCGGCGGAAAAAAGACCCCCTGACCGCCCGCGCGGCTCGATCGGCGAAGGCCGAAGGCCTGTGGCGGCCAGCGGCCAGCCATGCGTCGACAGAAAGACATAAGAACATGATCGAGTCCGTGCGCAATCCCGATCACGCGCGGCCGGGGGCGCGCCTGCGCCAAATGTGGCGCGAATCACGGCTGATATGAGAAGACTTTTGAGTGGATCGATCGAGGCTTCGCCGGCGGGCCAAAGCCTTGCCGCGAAGTCCTCGCGACTCGCTTTATTAAGAGATTTTGACATGTTCGCGCTCGCCGCCTCGATCATTCACGCCCGCGGCTGGCGCCGCCGCCTCATCGCCTTCGCCACCGGGGCCGCCGGGGCGCTCGCCATGGCGCCCGTCGATTTCTTTCCAGCGCTCGCGATCTCGATGACTGTCGCCGTCTGGCTGATCGACGGATCGGCGAAAACCGGAAAAAAGCCGGCGCTAGCCGCCGCGCAAGGCTGGCGCGCCCGGTCTGCGCCTGCCCGGCGCGCCTTCGCAATCGGCTGGTGGTGGGGTTTCGGCTATTTCGTCGCGGGCCTCTGGTGGCTCGGGGCGGCGTTTCTGGTCGACGCCGAGGAATTCGCCTGGGCGATGCCGCTCGGCGTGCTAGGTCTTCCGGCCGCCATGGCCCTTTATCCGGCTCTAGGCTTTCTCCTCGCCCGCCTCGTATGGACGCCGGGGCCGTCCCGGATCTTTGCCTTCGCCGCGGCCTTGACCTTTTCCGAATGGCTGCGCGGCAATCTCTTCACCGGCTTTCCCTGGAACGCCTTCGGAATGGCGCTCGGCGGCAATCTCGTTGCCGCCCAGCTTGCGTCTGTTGTGGGCCTCTATGGGCTGACGCTCGTTTCAATCCTGATCTTTTCGGCGCCGGCGACGCTGGCGGGGAACGCGCCTGGGGCGAAGCCCTGGACACACGCGCTCATCCCTTCAGGAGCCGCGCTGGCGACGCTCGCCGGGATTTTCGCGGTCGGCGCATGGCGGCTCGCGCAGGACGCGGGGGCGTCCGTGCCGGGCGTGACGCTCAAGATCATGCAGCCCAATCTGGCGCAGCGCGACAAATTCCGGCCCGAATATAAAGATGAGATTCTCGACCATTATCTCGAACTTTCACGCCTCGGGGACGACGCCGATTCGCTCGAAATCACGGCAATCGTCTGGCCGGAGTCGGCCTTTCCGTTCATTTTGTCGCGAGACGCGAAGGCGATGGCCAAGATCGGGGCGGCGCTGCCGCTCGGCTCGATCCTTATCACCGGCGCCGCGCGCGCCGAGGAGGACCTCTCGAAATTTGACCCGACGGCGCTCGGATTGCCGTCTTCCCGGATCGCCCATCCGGTCTTTTTCAACGCCGTGCAGGTCATCGGCTCGAGCGGCGTGATCCTCGACAGCTACGACAAGGTTCACCTCGTGCCGTTCGGCGAATATCTGCCCTTCGAATGGCTGCTGACGCGCGTCGGGTTGCGCCATTTCGTTCACGTGCCGGGCGGCTTCGAGCCCGGACGGCTGCGCAGAACCCTGACGGCGCCCGGACTCCCGCCGATCGCCCCGCTCGTCTGTTATGAAGCCATCTTTCCCGGCGAGGTCCTGCCGCAGGAGCCAGGCGCGCCGCGTCCTCGTCTCCTCCTCAACGTGACCGATGACGGCTGGTTCGGCGAGACCGCCGGGCCGCATCAGCATTTCGCTCAAGCGAGGTTGCGCGCCATCGAGGAAGGGCTGCCGCTCGTGCGCGCTGCGAACACCGGCGTCTCCGCTATCGTCGACCCGTATGGACGCATAAGAAAGGAGCTGCCGCTGGGAACAGAGGGACTCTTGAAAGGCGCCCTGCCGCAGGCTATTGCCGCGCCGTTGTTCGCCCGCCACCCCTTTCTCACACCTTTTGTAGCCTGGCTTGCCGTCGCGACGACTGCCATCGTGGCATTTCTGCGAAACCGATTTGACAAAAGAGCATTGAATGTCATCTAATTATTGTGCTCTTTCGTCAATAGCAAGACACGCAACCGATTTCCGAAGCTGTGCCGGCACGGGAACAGATGTGTGCTATCGGACATTACGGAGAAAGGGCTACTACTAAAAAGAAAACGGTAGGGGGAAATGAGCGACCAAAACCTCACAATGGACAAGCCTAAGAAAGTTCCTAATCCGATCGACCGACATGTTGGCAGCCGCGTGCGGATGCGACGGGTCATTCTGGGCATGAGCCAGGAAAAGCTCGGGGAAGCTCTGGGACTGACCTTTCAGCAGGTGCAAAAATACGAGAAGGGCGCGAACCGGATCGGCGCCAGCCGGCTGCAGCAGATTTCGCGCACGCTCGACGTCCCGCCGGCCTTCTTCTTCGAAGGGGCGCCGTCCTTCGAGAACGCGCCTGCTCCGCGCCCCGAGCATCTGGGGCTCGCCGAAGAGCCAAGTCCGAGCTATGTCGTGGACTTTCTGTCGACTTCGGAAGGGTTGCATCTCAACATGGCCTTCGCGCGCATCCATGACCCCAAGGTGCGCAAGCGGATTGTCGATCTTGTGATCGCGCTGGCGGGCGACGACAGCGTCGACTCGATGGCGAAAAGCCAGGCCGACGAGGACGATGGAGGCTGAGCGCGTTCGGTCTAACGAACGGAACAGCCGTATTGGCTTGACAAAACGAACGGGATATTAAATTTTCGGGGCTCGATTCGGGCCCTTCAGCGCTGCGAGCCTGCCGGGCCTCTTTTGACATTCTTGCAACCGGAGGCTGTTGTGGCTCGCGAGAACTATCTTTTTACAAGCGAATCCGTTGCTGAAGGACATCCCGACAAGGTTTGCGACCGGATTTCGGACGAGATCGTCGATCTTTTCTTCCGCGAAGGCGCGCGGACGGGCATGGACCCCTATCAGATCCGGGTCGCCTGTGAGACGCTCGCGACGACAAATCGCGTGATCATCGCCGGCGAAGTCCGCGGTCCCGTCATTCCGGCCGGAGCGATCGAGGCGGCCGCGCGCGGCGCGATCAAGAATATCGGCTATGAGCAGGACGGTTTCCATTGGCGCAACGCCAACGTCGAGGTTTTGCTGCACGCCCAATCCGCCGATATCGCGCAAGGCGTCGACGCCACGGGCAACAAGGATGAAGGCGCCGGCGACCAGGGCATCATGTTCGGCTACGCCTGCCGTGATACGCCGGAGCTGATGCCGGCGCCGATCTATTATTCGCACAAGATCCTCGAGGTTCTGGCGCGCGAGCGCAAAGCGGGCGTCAGCGACGCCGCCAAGCTCGGCCCCGACGCCAAAAGCCAGGTGACGATCCGCTATGTCGGCGGCAAGCCAGTCGGCGTCACGCAAATTGTCCTGTCGACCCAGCACCTCGACGAAAGTCTTGGCTCCGATGACGTGCGCGCCATCGTCGAGCCCTACATAAGGGCGACGCTGCCCGACGGATGGATCAGCGCGGACACGGTCTGGCACGTCAATCCGACCGGCAAGTTTGTGATCGGCGGCCCGGACGGCGATTGCGGCCTCACCGGCCGCAAGATCATTGTCGACACCTATGGCGGCGCCGCCCCCCACGGCGGCGGCGCTTTTTCGGGCAAGGATCCGACCAAGGTCGATCGCTCCGCCGCCTACGCCGCGCGCTACCTCGCGAAGAATGTCGTCGCCGCCGGTCTTGCCGATCGCTGCACGATCCAGCTCTCCTACGCAATCGGAGTGGCCGAGCCCTTGTCGATCTATGTCGACACTCACGGCACCGGCAATGTGCCGGAGGAGCGCCTCGAGGTCGCCCTTGGCAAAAGCATGAGGCTGTCGCCGCGCGGCATTCGCGAGCATCTCGATCTCAATCGGCCGATCTATGCGCGCACGGCGGCTTATGGCCATTTCGGCCGCGCGCCCGACGCGGAAGGCGGCTTCTCCTGGGAGAGGACCGACCTCGGCGACAAGATCAAGGCGCATCTCGCCTGACGGCGCGAGAAGCGCCTCATCCAAGTGAACGCGCAAGTGAACGCGCGCCCCATAAATTCCATCGACGCGCGCCCTGAGAGCCATCCGGGCGCAGGTCGATCCTCGGCAAAAGGGACGCTCTACGGCCGGCGCAAGGGCAAGCGGCTGACGGCGCGCCACGAGAGCTTGATCGCGAAAGTGCTGCCTGCGGTCGCTGTCGACGTCTCGCAGCCGATCGATCGGGCGGCGCTTTTCGAAGCCCCGGTCGCGGCGCTCTGGCTCGAAATCGGGTTCGGGAGCGGGGAACATCTGGCGGCGCTCGCGAGGGCCCATCCCGCCGCAGGCTTCATCGGCTGCGAGGCCTTCCACAACGGCGTCGCCAAGGCGTTGGCGTTGATCGAGGAAGGCGGGCTGAAGAATGTCCGGCTTTACGAGGGCGACGCCCGCGCCGTCATCGAGGCCCTGCCGGACGGCGCTCTCGACGGCGTCTATCTGCTCTATCCCGATCCCTGGCCGAAGCGGCGCCAGCGCAAGCGACGGTTCCTTTCGGACGAAATCTTGCAGCGTCTCGCCCGCGTGATGCGCCCCGGCGCGGAACTGCGCTTTGCGACCGACATCGACGACAACGCCGGCTGGACTCTCGCCCGCATTCTGCGCTCTCGCCATTTCTCGTGGACGCCCGCAACCGCGCGCGACTGGCGCGAGCCTTGGCAGGGATGGAGCGGCACGCGCTACGAGACGAAAGCGCTGCGGGAGCAGCGCAAGCCCGCCTATTTCACCTTCCTGCGCAACGATGCTCCTTTGCAAGACGCTCCGTTGGAATCAGCCTCTGCGGCGGTTCCATGCGAGCGTCCGGCGCTTTAAACCGCTGGCCTGACATTGTCGTCCTGCTCGCAGGCGTCAGCAGCGGAACGCTCAAGGCGCCGCGCGCCAATCCTTATGGCCCGCGCACGGGGATGCCGGCTCCATCGAGCCATCGGTCTCGATTTTGGCGTCCTCCGCCGATCTCAGTCGAATGAGCGGGGCAAGCAATCCGCAAAGGTAGCCGACTTGAAGAGAGGCGACCTGAAGCATAGCATCCAGCCCCGTCTGCAATAGGCTGTATTCCTCATAGCTGCGCCTTATCAAAACAACAGCGATGGCGACGAAAGAGGTCGGGAATAATATGTAAAACTTAAAACACCTAGACAATAGCATAGCAGCAAAAAAACATGATAGCGCCATTGTATACATGTTTTTGCCTCCCCTTGCGTTTTTTCCTTTTTGTACTCGAGTATGTGTAAGTTAACTCTTTCTAAATCCAGCTCGGCCGTCCAATCGTCCGCGCCACGCTCGATGCGTGAACTGACGAATGATATCCTTCGAATACCGTATCACAATTTCCCCTTGATATCAAAATATCATTGAAATAACGCATTCATAATATAATCTCGAGCGTAGCAGGTGTTTGCCGCCCCGGCCTCGAATGAATTCCGAACGATCCAGCCGAATTAGCGAGCGCCAGAAGATCGCCCCTTCTCGATCGTCATGGAGCTTGCACGCCGCGCATGAGCGACGGCGGCCCGAATGCCCGCCCGCCGAACTCGCCTTTCTTTCCGCCTATGGGGCTTCGTCTGCTCTTTTGGTCGGAGCAGCACAGCTCGCGCGGGCCCAAGGGATTGCGCCCGAGGCCGCGGCCGTCGCGGCGGGAGCCGTCAGCGAAGCCTTTTATTATGAATCGCTTGCGCGTCATCTCGGCGTCGCCTTCGTCGACGGCGAGGCGGCGCTTGGCGAAGACCTGCGCTATCCCCATTGCATTCACGCCGGCATCGCGCCGCTCGCCGGAGACGGACCGCTCTGGCTCGTCGCTCCGCGTGGCGCCACTCTGCACAGCCTGTTGCGGCGCAAGCAGAATGGCGAGGCGATGCACGAGATCATCGCCATCACGACCCCGGCGCATTTGTCCCGGCTGGTGCGGGCGAGCGCCGCGCCGGCCATGGCGCGCCACGCGAGCTTCGGCCTCTCTTCGCTCGACCCGTCTCTCTCGGCGCGGAGCGGCGTCACACGGGCGCAAGCCATCGCGGGCTTTGTAGCGGCGGCGGCAGGTATTGGCCTCGCGCTCGGCTCGGCGATCGGCCAGACGGCGCTGACGATCGCAGCGAGCAGTCTGTTCCTGGCGGCCGTCTGTTTGCGTCTGTTCGCCGGCGCGGCGAGCCGCGACCCCGGGCGTGCGCAGCCCCGCAGCCGCGCGAGGCGTGTCAACGACCGCTTTCTGCCCCCCTATTCAGTCATTGTCGCCCTGCATCGCGAGGCGCGGGTGGTGGGCGAACTCGCCGCCGCGCTTGAAGCCTTCGACTATCCGCGCGGGAAGCTCGACTTCAAGCTCGTCATCGAAGAGGACGACCATGCGACGCGCCGAGCGCTCGAAGCTCTCGCCCTGCCCGCATCTTATGAGATCATCGTCGCGCCGCGCGGCTGGCCGCGCACCAAGCCGCGCGCCCTCAACATTGCGCTCTCGCTCATCCGCGGCGAATTCGTCGCGGTCTTCGACGCGGAGGACGTCCCGGCGCCGCGGCAATTGCGCGACGCCGCGGAGCGCTTTCTGCGCGAGCCGGGCAGCGTGGCCTGTTTGCAGGCCCAGCTTTCGATCGACAACGTCGAGGACTCCTGGCTGACGCGGCTGTTCGCGATCGAATATGCGGCCTTGTTCGACGTGACGAATCACGGCTTGACGGATCTCGGCCTGCCTCTGCCGCTCGGCGGCTCGTCCAATCATTTTCGCGTCGACGTTCTGCGCGCCATCGGCGCCTGGGACGCCTGGAACGTCACGGAAGACGCCGATCTCGGCCTGCGGCTCGCGCGCTTCGGCTACCGGTCGCGCACCTTGCCCTCAACGACGCAGGAAGAAGCGCCGGCGCTGCTCAGGGCGTGGATGAAGCAGAGACGACGCTGGTGCAAGGGCTGGACGCAAACCTTCATCACGCTAAGCCGCGACCCCGCCCGCCTCGTCAGCGAGACAGGCCTCGGGGGCGCGGGCGTTGTCTCGTTGATGATGGTCAATATGGTGCTTGCCCCGCTCTTGTGGCCTCCGTTGACGGCGCTGATGATTTATCAGCTTGCAGTTGCGGGCCTGCCGCAACCTGCTTCGGCGCTTGAACTCGTTTCGGCGACGCTCTGGATGTCGGCCGCGGCGTTCGGCGCGGGCTCGGTCGTCTGGCTCGCCCTTCTCGGCATGAAGCGCCGCAATCTCATCGGATTGTGGCCCTCTCTGCCGCTGCTGCTGCCCTATTATCTTCTGATCTCGACGGCGGCCTGGGCGGCGCTTTATGATCTCGCCTCGAAACCCTTTCACTGGCACAAGACGGAGCATGGGCTGGCGCGCAGCTCGCGGCGCACGGGGCGAAAGCTCGCCGCCGCCCGCGCGCTTGCCGGGTCGCGACCGGCGGCGCCGAGCTGGGCGCGGCAAAGGCTGCGCAACGCCGGTCTCGAAGCGGAATTGCTGTCTCTCTGGAGGCGCGCCGTCGCCGGCGCGCGGGAAAAGATTTAGCAGGCTGCCGAAAAAACTCGAGCTCGCAGCTCATCCTTCGACTCGCGCGCCATGCGGGCGGATCAGGATGAGGTCGCAGTTCTTGAAAATCAGTTCCTTACCCCCAGGAGGCTCGAAGAGGCCGTTTCGAAGGGGGAGGACGGGCAGAGTTTTCAGCAGCCTGCAGTGGATAAAATCTCAGGATTGAATCCCGTTTGGGATTCCGCCGCCCATACAAAGCGCGCGGCAGAATACTGAGACGCTGCCCAGCGATTGCCAGCGATGACACCGCTTGACGGGGACGAGCTTACAAGGCGAGACTTCCCCGAAGCTTGGCCCGCTCCGACCTCGTCGCGCAAAGGCTGGCGCATAACTTACGAATTATTTTATTCATCACGCATTTATTGCCGCAGGCGCATGCATTGACCGATGACCTGCAACGTCGCCTTGATCATCTCGTCGCTGGCTTCTACGACGCCGCGGCGAGGCCAGAGCTTTGGCGATCCGTTCTTCAGGACCTGGCGGATGTCCTTGGGGCGGAAGGCGCCATGTTCGCGCCGGTCGGCAAATCGCATTTGGCCCCGGTGAACTCGGCTACGCTGGACGAAGCGGTGCTTTACGGCGTCAAGCATGGCTGGTTGGCCAACAACCCACGCATATCGCGCGGCGTCGCCCGCATCTCGCGTACGGGCGACATCGTGACGGAGTCGATGCTGTTTTCCCGGAAGGAGCTCGACCTCATTCCCTTCAACGCGGAGTTTCCTAATCGCTTTGACCTGCGCTGGTTTGTCGGCGGCCTTCTCGTCCCCGCCGGCGACGCCAGCGTCGTCTTCTCGATCGAGAGGCGAAAGGATCAGGAACCCTTTTCTAAGACGGAACTCGACGTTCTTCGCAAGATCCTGCCCCACCTCCAGCGCGCTGGCCTTGCGGCGGCGCAGTGGGCCGAGGCCATGGCGCAGGGCGTGCTCGACGCTTTCGAATGTATGGGCGCTGGAGCGATCCTGATCGGCGCCGGCGGCCGCGTCGTCAGGATGAGCCGCCGCGCCGAAGCTCAGCTTGGGGTCGCGTTTCGGCTGGACAATGGGCATCTCTTCGCAAGGTCCGCCGTCGCGAACGCCGCGTTCCAGAGACTCATCGGCTCGATCGTTTCGGGAGCGCCGCTGACGGAAGTCGTCGCCGTCGGTCCCGTCGCGCTGCCGCGTCCGCGAGGTCGGCCGCTAATCGTCAGTGGTTCCATGACAAGCGCGCAGCCAATGCGGGTCGACCGGGGCGCGCTCGTCCTTTCGGATCCCGACGAGACTTCGGCGCCATCCGCCGCCGCTCTTCGGGCGGCCTTCGGGCTCACACCCACCGAATGCAAGGTGGCCGAGCTGTTCGCGACGGGATGCGACATTGAGCAAATCGCCGCCAGCATGACGATCAGCGTCGCGACGGCCCGCGTTCACTTCAAGGCGATCATGGCAAAAACCCAGACGCGCCGACAGAGCGAGCTCGCGATCGTGCTCGCGCGCATCATGCGGGCCTGAAGGCCGCAGCGCACTGTCCGGGCGACGCCGCGGCGTCGCCGCATCTCGTTACACGACCGCACGCCACCCACATTCGAAATTTCTCCGCCTACCCAAATTTGGGTATGCGCGCCCACCGATGATGCGACAGGTTCGTTTCTGAGGGTTTTTTGCCAACCCTCCTCTAGTTCAAGAAGCTCGCGCAATAAGACCTACAGACAAGGAGCCCATGTTCCGATCTTTACAGGCGACAGAAACGGCCGCCAGAATTGAGACGCAATGCTATAGCGCGGAGGATACAAAATGACTGGTTCAGCCGAACTTCGATCAGATTTGGACAACTTCTGGCAGATGCAACACCGCTCTCCACGCCTCGGTGGCACCTTACAGGTAGTATCGACAGAAGCCGTCGTTCCCGCCCTCGGCTTCCACAGCCGGGGTGAAGATTATGATTGTAGAAGCAATCAAGTCAAGTGCGCGTTTACAACCGTCAACACGCCGGCTGGCGCCACAATTACAAATATCGTTCGAGAGGCAAGGGAAGAGTCTGGTGGTCCATTCACTACAGACCCGTATCCAGTTCTCGGATGGTGCGATTGGAGTGGCGGAATATCCCAAACTGCAGGCGGCGGAAACCAAATTAGTCTGACAACCACTCTCAAGAATTGGAGCGACAATCGTGCGCGTCGTTTACGATTGACAGTATATTACATCATCTAATGGCATCGTAGATCAAACCACAATCTCACGCATCAGACTCGCCCATGCGTCACTTGATTGCTTCGACATCTGATGGGGCGGGAGCTACTCGTTGTTCGTCAACCACGCCAGCGCGTCGGCTAAAAGCATATCGCGACAACTCAGCGCTGCTTGCTCCCGCCGATCAGATCGGGCCGGCGCTCGCGCGTCAGGCGCAGCGCCTCCGCCTCCCGCCAGGCCTTGATCTTCGCGTGATCGCCGGAGAGCAGGACGGGCGGTATGGCGCGCCCCTCCCATTCGCGCGGGCGCGTGAAATGCGGATATTCGAGAAGGCCGCCTTCGAAGCTCTCCTCATGGCCTGACGCCTCCTTGCCCATGACGCCCGGCAACAGCCGGACGCAAGCGTCGAGCACGACCATGGCGGCGAGCTCGCCGCCGGAGAGCACATAATCGCCGATCGAGACCTCCTCGAGGCCCCGCGCTTCAATGACCCGCTCGTCCACGCCCTCGAAGCGGCCGCAGATCAGAGCAACGCCATCGCCCGCGGCGAGCTCCCGGGCGCGCGCCTGCGTCATCGCGCGTCCGCGCGGGCTGAGGAGGAGGCGCGGCCTTGAGTCGCCAGGCGAAAGCCCCGCGTCGAGGGCGGCGGCGAGCACGTCGGCGCGGATCACCATGCCGGGTCCGCCGCCCGCCGGCGTGTCGTCGACGGCCCTGTGACGGCCAAGCCCGGAATCGCGAATGTCATGGACGTCGAGCGCCCAGACGCCGCGGCTAAGGGCATCGCCGGACAGCGACACGCCGAGCGGTCCCGGAAACATTTGCGGAAACAAGGTAAGGACCGTTGCGCGCCACATTGGCTCTCGTCAGCTCTTGTCTTGCGGATCAAGGCTCGCGCCTTCCCCCGCTTCGATTTCGACTGGCGGACGGACCACGACAAAGCCGCCCTCGACGTCGATCTCGGGAACGATGTCTCGGGTAAAGGGGAAAAGCAGGGTCTCGCCGCCCTTTTCGGGCGCGACCTCCAGAATGTCGCCGCCGCCGAAATCGAGAACATCCTTGATCCGTCCAATCGGGGCGCGGGTTTCGTCGAGCACGGCGAGGCCGATGAGATCGGCGAGATAGAATTCGTCTTCATCCGCGCGGGGCAGAGCCGCGCGGGGCACATAAAGCTCAATATTGGTTAACCGCTCGGCGCTCGTCCGGTCGTTCACGCCTTCGATCCTGGCGACGAACAGGTTGTCCTTGAGATGACGCAGCGACCTCAGCGCGTAGCGCCGCACGCCGCTTGCGTCGCTCAGCGGACCATAGGAGGCGATCGCTTTCGGCTCGGCGGTAAAGCTCTGCAGCCGCAGCTCTCCCTTGACGCCATGCGCGGCGCCGAACCGGCCGACGAGGACGCGCCGCTCGCGCATGCTCTCGCCTTATTTTCCGACGCGGGCCTTGAGCGCGTGGTCGGCGAGCGTTTTGCCGAGCGACCAGACCGCGCCCGGAACGTGATGGCTGTCGGCGACGACGCTGTCGAAAGCGCGTTCGATCCAGGCGCAATCGCGGTCGTTGATGATAAGCGACGGCAAGAGCTTGACCGTGTGACTGCCGTGACCCGCGACCTGCACGAGGATCTTGTGTTCCTTGAACAAGGGAATGGTGACGAGCTGGCAGAACAGGCCGGGATTGACCGCCTCGACGACGCTCCAGGCGGCCTTGAGCTTCAAGGATTGCGGATTGCCGAATTCAAGGCCGATCATCAGGCCCTTGCCGCGCGCGGATTTGACGAGTTCATAGCGATCGGCCATCGCCTCGAAGCTTCGCAGGATACGCCCGCCGGTCCGCTCGGCGTTTTCGACAAGTCCTTCGGCTTCGATCGTCTCCAGCGTCGCGAGCCCCGCCGCCATGGCGAGATCGTTCTTGGCGAAGGTCGATCCATGCACGACCGAGCGGTCCATGCGGTTGAACACCTTCTCGAAGATGTGCTTGCGGGTGAGGACCGCGCCGACCGGCACATGGCCGCCGGAGAGCGCCTTGGCGATCAGCACGATGTCGGGCTCGACGCCCCAATGCTCGATGGCGAAGAACCGTCCCGTCCGGCCAAGCCCGGTCTGGATCTCGTCGGCTATGAAGAGCGCGCCATATTTACGGCAAAGAGCGGCCGCGTCGCGCAAATACCAGTCATCCGGCAGATTGACGCCCTTGCCCTGGATCGGCTCTACGACGAAGGCGGCGACCTCTCCGGACGCCAGCGCCTTCTCCAGGGCGGCGAGATCGTTGAAGGGAACCTCGACGCAGCCGGGCAGCAGCGGCTCGAAGCCTTCCCTGAAGATCACGTCGCCATTCAACGACAAGGCCCCGTAGGAAAGGCCGTGAAAGGCGTGGCCGCAATAGACGATCCCGGCGCGTCCCGTCGCCCGGCGCGCGAATTTGATCGCGGCCTCGACGGCCTCGGTTCCCGAATTGGCGAAGAAGACCTTGTCGAGATAGGGCGCGAAGCCGAGAAGACGCTCGGCCAAAAGGCCGGCAAGAATGGAGACGTCCATCTGGACGAGATTGGGCAGATCGGCGCCGAGGACGCTCTCCAGCGCCTCGCGCACGGTCGGGTGGTTGCGGCCGACGCCGAAGACGCCCCAGCCGCTGACAAGATCGAGATAGCGGTCGCCCTTGGCGTCGTAGAGATATTGCCCCTGCCCCTTTTCGAAGCCGACGTCCGTGCCGATCGTCTGGAACACGCGCACCATCATCTCGTTGAGGTGCTGCGTGTGCAGCGCATAGCGCTCCGCCTTGCGCTCCGCGATCAGCGCGCGGAGGTCAAAGCGGCGCTGGCTCTGGTCGGATTTCGGTTCGGGAAACGGCATCGCTGTCATTCGTCACACTTCATGCTGTCGAAAGCCGCAACGACGCGAGCGGCCGCGCCGTCGCGACTCTGCCCAACGCGCGGCGAAATGACTGCGGCGCTCCAAAGTTCCGTGATCAGCGGGCTCGCCGCGCGGACGGAAAGCGCTGCCTTTTGTACCATTAACAGTCGAGCTTTAAGTCCGTTCCTTATCATCGGCAAGTCGACTCTGCTGGCTGCCCGCAGAGGAGAAGGTTCCTGGAGAAGGTTCTTGGGGAAGATTCTTGGAGAAAGGTTTGGCGCAAGGCGAGTCGCCGGCGAAGTCACGGCTGCCGGTGGCGGCGCCGCGCGGTTGGAGGGGTAGAGCCGCTCGGCCTTTGACCCTTCCCGCTCCTCAAAAGTATCTCGAAACATTGATGGTGGGCGCGACAGGGATCGAACCTGTGACCCCTACGATGTCAACGTAGTGCTCTCCCGCTGAGCTACGCGCCCGAACCCCGGTGGGGAACAGCTTCGGCGACAGGGTATATCGGCTCGGGCCGACCGGCGCAAGCCGCAAAACTCCCGCTATCTGCGCGCCAAAAATATTGACATCGGCTAGAATCCGACGCCGAGCGCGGAATTGTTCGACGGCGCATGCGGCGGCGGCGCACGGCTTGCCGACGATTGAGCTGGAGCCGGCGGCGGCCGCTCCGGCTGACGCGGCCTTGCGACCCGCGCCGGCTTTTCGACCGGCGGCGGCCGCACCGCCTGCTCCCGCGGGGGCCTCGGCTCGGCGGGCTTTGGCTCCTGCTTCGGCAGCCGCGCGACGTCCGTCTTTTCCTTCGGCCGCACATGCTTGCGGTCCGACGGCTCCGGCGTCGCGACCGCGGCCGGCGCGCAGAGATCCGGCTTTTCGCCTTCGAGCTTGCCGACGAATTCGTCGGTCACCTTGAGGTCGGCGAGACTCGGCGCAGCCTCGCCCTTCGCCTCGAAATAGCGGGCAAGACCTTCCCGCGTCCTTGCGTCGAGCTTCCCGCTGTCGGCCTGCGCGAGACACCCGAGCCTCTGCAATTGCGTCTGCGCCCTACGCAGCTGCTCCCTGGTATTGGCGGCGGGCGGCGCCGGGATCTGCTCGAGCGCCGCTTCAAGCACCGGGCGAAGGCGCTCGCAGTGGAGACGCTGCTTCATCTCGATCAGCCTGTCGCGTGCGTCGGCGCCTTGCGTCTTGAGCGCGGTCAACTCGACGTCCTCGCGGCGGCACGTCTCCTCCTGTTTCGCCTGATCAGCCTCGATTCTGGCGAGTTTCGCCTGAGCCGCCGTCCTCGACTCCTCGCAGACAGCGCCGGCCAGGAAGGATTTAGTCGCTTGCCCGTCGTTCGGGCCTATGGCGGCGAGCGCCGCCTGCTCGCGCGCGCAGGCTGCCTTCAGCTCCCCAAGCGCCTGATCGATCGCGGCGATCACGGAAGGACATTCGACGCTCTGACGCATCGCCGTCAGCGCGGCGCGGTCGAAGCCGTTTGAAGCCTCCTTCCACTTCGCCTCGTCGCGCCGGCAAATCGCCGCTTCATGCGCAAGCGCCGATTCGAGCGTCGCAAGACGCTGTTGCGCAGCGGCCCTCGTCTCGTCGCAGCCCGATCCGGCGAGGAAGCCGCGCAAACCGCCGGCGTCCCGGTCGGCGATGGCGCCAAGCGCCGTCCTTTCGCGGTCGCAAAGGGCGCCGAGTTCGGCGATCCTGCGCTCGGCGGCCGTCTTGACGCTCGCGCATTCGGCTTGCGCGCGGAACGCTGCGAGGCCGGCGCGATCGCCGGATTTCGCCAGATCCTTCCATTGCGCCTCGTCGCGGCGACAGATCTCAGCCTCATGGGCGAGCGACGCCTCGAGCGCGGCGAGACGCTGCTCGGCGGCAGTCCTGACCTCGCCGCATTGCGCCTTGGCGAGGAAGCCGCGCAGTGCGTCGGCGTCTTTCTGCGGAATGGAGCCGAGCATTGCATCGTCGTTGCGGCAAAGGGTCGTCAGCTCCGCAAGCCGACGCTCCGCAGCCGCCGCTACGGACGCGCATTCGGCTTGCCGATGGAACGCCTCGACGCCGGCGCGGTCGCCGGACTTCGCCAGATCCTTCCATTTCGCCTCGTCGCGGCGGCAGACGTCCGCCTCATGGGCGAGGACCGCCTCGACCTCATGCAGCCGCTGCGCCGCCGCCGTCTTGACCGCGCCGCAGGGCGTTTTGTCGGCGAGAGAGCGCAAGGCGTCGGCGTCGCGCGGGCCTATCGCGTTCAGCGCGGCGTTGTCGCGCGCGCAGGCGGCGTCGGCTGCGGCGGCAAGATCGCGCAGCCCGCTATCGGCCGCGGCGACGGTCGCCGGGCATTGGGCGCGCCCGTGCAGCGCCGCGATGCCGGCCGTATCGCCGCGCTCGATCAGACCTTTGAGCTCTGCGTCCTCGCTTCTGCACGCCGCCGCCTCGCGAGCGACAAGCGCGTCGAGATCGGCGACGCGGGCCGCGGCCGCCGCCTTGACCGATTCGCAGGAGGCTTTCGCCGCGATCGCGCGCAAGCCCGCGGCGTCGCGCGGGGCGACCGCCTGAAGCGCCGTGCCGTCGCGATCGCAGGCGGCTTTGGCCGCGGCGGCCACGACACGCAATCCCTCGGCGATCGCGGCCGGCGTCGCCGGACATTGCGCGCGTCCGCGCATCGCCTCGACGGCGGCCGCATCGCCGCGCGCCAGCAGCTCCTTCAGTTCGCCGTCCTCGCGGCGGCAGACCTCGGCTTCCTTGGCGATCTCCGTCTCGACGCCGGCGATCCTGGCCGCCGCCGCCGTCTTGGCGTCGGCGCAGGAGGCCGTCTGAATCAGCGCGCGCAGGCCGTCGAGGTCGCGCGCCCCGAGGGCCGCGAGGGCGGCGCCGTCGCGGCGGCAGGCTTCGGCTTCGGCGGCGATGAGGGCGTCGAGATCGGCGAGCCGCTTCGTCGCCACGCCCTTTACCTCGTCGCAAGCGTTGAGCGAGAGCCGCCGCAAGGCGTCGGCGTCGCGCGGACCCGCCGCCGCCAGCGAGGCGCGATCATTCCGGCACGCTCCCTCGGCCTTGAGGCGCTGCGCCGCCTCCACGGCGGCGAGCTCCTTTTCGCGCCTCGCGACCTCGGCCTCGCGCAGCGCGCGCTCCTTCGCCTCGGCGATCGCGCGCTCCAGCGCCCGCAGGCGGTAGCGCGCCTCGATCGCGTAATAGGACGACGGGAAATGCTCGAGAAAATCATTGAGCTCCGCCGGATCGTCGGTCCCCCTGATCCGGTCCCAGGCCAGCCGGTCGCTCTGGTTCAGAACATATTCATTGACCAGCGAGACATAGGTTTCCGGCCGCTGCCGCCCGCCGGTCGCCGCGCGCACGTCATTGGCGATGCGGCGGAACATCATCTCGATCTCCAGGCCCGGCTCGTTCAGGCGGCGCAGGAAAGCCTTGGTGAAGGGGCTGTTGCGTTCCTGGCCGTCGAGCGCAACGTCGCCCGGCGAGGTGGCATAGGCGACGATGATGCCTTCCGATTTGTCGATCCGCTCGAGACCGCGCGTGCGGCCGGCCGGCTCGACCGGCGGGCCGGAATTTGCGAGCGCCGCGAGGCGATCGGAGATCGGATTGGTGCGGCAGGCGTCGAGCACCATGATCTTGACGCCGTTCGAACGGTCGAGCACGGCGCGCACATTGTCCACGCCGATCGTCTCGAAGGGCAGGCTGATCTCGTCCTTGACCTCGGCGTCGACCGGCAAAAGATAATTGCGGCCTTGATATTGGACCGCATGTCCGGCGAAATAGAAAAGCGTCGAATCGGCGCCGACGGACATGCGCGCGAACTGCTGGATCGCCTTGCCTGCGGCGGCGAGGTCGACGTCAGTCAGCAGCAGAACGTCGAAGCCGAGCGCCGTCAGCGCCGACGCGACGTCCTCGGCGTCGTTACGGGCGTTCGGGATGGCGAGCGCCGGATTCTTATAGGCCGAATTGCCGATGACCAGCGCCACCCTGCGCTCAGCCGCGCCGGCGTGTCCGGTCAGAATCGTCAGCGCAAGAAGGCCGACGATGAAAACGGTGACGGCTCGGAGCGGCCTTTGCATGGTCGGCGGCGGCTCGTGCAAATCTACGCGCCACCGCGCCCGCGCCCGCAAGATGTGGCGTCGGAGGCGGCGCATACCAAAAGGTCGACGCTAACATAGGTTCGGTTTAGGATTTAGACAATCACGTCCGGCGCGGCGCGTGCGCCCGCACACTGAGAGGCGCAGAATAATCGCGATGCTGTCATCGCCCATTTGGGCTATGCCGCGGCGCGGCGATTGCGAGGCCGGCGGGAAAGTAAAGAAGCGTCAGCGGTTCAAGGCGTGGAGGTATCGAGATGGCGCTGGTCCTGACGATCGAAAACGAGCAGAGCCTGCCGAACGGGGCTCCGGTGAGCGTCAGGCTGACCGAGGGACGCGGCATAGACATCGGGCGCTCCGCCACGACCGACTGGTCGCTGCCCGATCCGACGCGCTTTATTTCAGGGCGTCATTGCGAGGTGCGTTATCGCGACGACGGCTATTGGCTGAACGACTTGTCAACCAATGGCACGTTTCTGAACGACAGCACGCGGCGCATTCAGGCGCCCTACAAGCTGCGTCATGGCGACAGACTGGCCATAGGCAGCTATATCATCACGGTCGCCATCGAGCCGGATGAGGAGGCGGAAGCCGAGGGACCCGGCGCGACGGACGCCGGCGCCGATCTCGCCGCCGCAAGCCTCGACGCCCAGATCGCGGAGGCGATCGCGAGCGAAACCGCGCCGCCGCGCCCCGAGCCGCTGGCTTCCGCCACGAGCGCAAGCGGCTCCGCTGCGGGAATCCTCCAAGCCGAGCAGCCGCCGCGCGAGAAGGTTCCTCCGCAGCGTCCCTTCACTATGGTGCGGGCGCGCGGATTTTTCGCTGCTCCTCCGCACAGGCCGCCAGACTGGCAGGCCGTACCGCCCCCCGCGGAACGCGAGGCGCCTCCTCTCCCAGGGCCACCTGCCGCCGCGCCGCCGCACAGCGAGGCGCCTCCTGAGGCGAACGGCAGATGCGGCGCCGAGGCGCCCGGCCTCGACGCGCATGAACTCGAAGCGCTCGCCTGGAGCGCCCCGGAGCGCACGCAGCAGGCCGCGGCGGCCGCGCCGGCAAGGGCCAATCTTTGGGACGAAGCTCAGATCCCTCAGGGGGACGATTTTCCGGCGCAGGAACCGTGGCCCGCCGCCTCCCCCGCCGCTCCAGCCGCCGCGCCGCTGAGCGCCACGGCCGGCGCCGATGAATTTCTACAGGCCTTCGCCAAGGGCGCCGGCGTCCCGCCGCATATATTCGCCCGTCAGGACGGCCTTAAAGTCGCCGAAGAACTCGGCGCCCTGATGCGCATGGCGGTAGACGATCTCACGCAGCTGCTCAGCGCGCGGTTCAAGGCGAAGCGGTTCGCGCGGACCTCGAGCCAGACGATGATCCAGGCGCTCGACAATAATCCCCTGAAATTCGCGCCGACCCCCGACGAAGCTCTGAAGATCATGTTCGGGCCGCGCACCTCGAGCTATCTCGACGCGCGGCGCGCCTTCGAAGGCGCCTTCACCGACCTCAAGGCGCATCAGATCAACACTTTCGCGGCGATGCAGCAGGCCGTCCGCATGCTGGTCGAGGACCTTGATCCGAACTCGATCGAGGCAGCCGCCGGCGAGGACAGGGGGCTCGCCGCCCTGTTCGGCGCGCACAAGGCGCGGCTTTGGGATCTTTACCTCGCCCGCTGGCAGGCGAAAACCCTGCGCCACGAAGACGGGCTCGTCGACGCCTTCATGCTTTATTTCGCGCAATGCTACGATCAGGCCAAGGAGTCGAAGTGAGCGCCAGGGCGGGCAGGCGCGCGAGCAGGCCGCGCATTTGCGTCGCGACGCAAGGACAACGCCTCGCGCCCGCCGGCCATGCGCCGTCGTCGCCAAGCACGCCGGCGGCGCGGCTCTCGGCGGCCGCGAATGGCTCTAGCATTTTGTTTTGACGCATTTCTTGACGCACAGCGAGCGCTGCCCGCAAGTATGGGCTACATGGATCGGGAGTCGCCAGTTTGTCGACGACAGTGCGGTTCCGTTCAGCGTCCTTCTTAAGAACCAGTTAAGAACCAGGCCAGAGATAGCGCGATGAGCGACAAAGACCGGTCTCCCGATCCGCCGGAACGCGAGGAACGGACGATTTTTCGCCCCCTGCCGGCTCAGCGCCCGGCGCCGAAGCCGACCCCGGAGGGCGCGCTCGCGTCCGACCTCACCCGCGTCGAAGCGCTCGGAGCGGGATCTGGGCAGGGCCCGCGTGAGGAGGAGCGGACGGTCTTCCGACCCAACCCGGCGGGACGGCGCCCGCCGGCGCCAGCCGCCGCGGATGTTGCGCCGAAACCCTCGGCGCCTGCGCCCCGCAAAGCCGTCGTTCAGGGCCTCGACCTCGCGGCGCCGGACGCCAATCCGATCATGCGGGCCGCGGGTCCCCTCCTTTTGTTGCTGGGTCGGCTGCGCGCGGCCATGCTACGCGCGCCCGGATCCAATCTCACCGCCCAGATTGCCGCAGCCATCGAGAAATGCGATCGCGAGATGGCCGCCGCAGGCGTCGCCCGGGAGGAGGCCGCGACAGCCAAATATGCGCTCTGCGCGACCGCGGACGAGGTTCTTGCCCATCTGCCCGCCGACGAGCGCGGCGCGTCGCAGTCCTCGCTGATGACGCGATTTTTCGGCGAAAACAATGGCGGCCGGCGCTTTTTCGATGAACTGGAAAAGGCCGAGAAGGAACCGCGCGCGCATTATTTTCTGCTTGAGCTGTTCGACGCCTGTCTCGCCCTCGGCTTCCAGGGATCGCGGCCTGGCGCGCTCGGCGGCGCCGGTGCTGTCGAGGCGATCCGCAGCGACCTCCACGAAATTCTCGGAAAGACCGGATCCGCGCCCCCGCGGGCGCTGTCGCCGCACTGGCAGGGGCAGCCCCTCGCCGGCCGCGCCGTCCGGCTGCGCGTTCCGTTCTGGGCGACGGCCGTGGTCGTCGGCCTCGCTTTGTTTGGCGCTTTCGTCGGCTTTCGCGTCACTCTGAGCCGCCGCGCCGAGGCGGCGGCGGCAGGCATCGGGACGCTCAATCCGCTGACGCCGGTCGAAATCGGCCGCAAGGTCGCCGTCGCTCCGCCGCCCGCCCCGCCGCCGACCCCGGCCCAGGCTTCGCAACTCGAGCACATCCGCAATGTGCTGGCGCCGAATATTTCGGCCGGAACGCTGAGCGTCGAGGCGACAGCCAATCAGATCGTGATCCGCATCATCGACCGGGCGCTGTTCCAACCCGGCAAGTCGGCGATCCTCGAGGATGTGAAGCCGCTCATGATGTATATCGCGCTCGCCCTCGACGACGGCCAAGGCGCCGTCAAGGTCGTCGGCCACTCCGACAATACGCCGATCTCCAATGCGCGCTTCGCCTCGAATTTCGAGCTGTCGCTCGACCGCGCTAAGCTGGTCGGCGCCCTTCTAAAGCAGTCCCTCTCGCATCCGGAGCGGGTCGAGACGGAAGGCAAGGGCGCCGACGCGCCGATCGCCCCGAACGACACGCCGGAGGGACGAGCCAAGAACCGCCGCGTCGAAATTGTCGTCCCGCGCAGCGACTGAGAACTGCCAAAGAGGCCGCTTATCTTTCAATCCGACGCAATAAGGCGCGATCCCTCGGGCGAGTTTGATGAATAGAAAATTCTGGCTCCGCATTCTCATCACTCTCATCGGCGCGGCCGCGGCGGCGGCGCTGATCTGGCTCGCCGCCCCGCTCATCTCCCTCCGCGGCTCGCATCCTCTTGAAGACACAAACCCCCGCCTCGTCGCGGTCGCCGCGCTGCTCGCGCTGATCGGCGCCGCCGGCTTCTATCGCCTCTACCGCCGGCGCAAGGGGGCCGAGCGCCTCGCGCGCGGCATCAGCGACGACAGCGACGCCTCCGTCCTCGCCGACCGCATGAAGGAGGCCCTCGCAGTTCTGCGCAGCCGCGGCGGACGCGCGAACTATCTCTACGATCTGCCCTGGTATGTTCTGATCGGACCGCCGGGCTCCGGCAAGACCACGGCGCTCGTCAATTCCGGACTCGAATTTCCTCTCGCCGGGGGCGTCGCCCCCAATGCCGTGAAGGGCGTCGGCGGCACGCGCTATTGCGACTGGTGGTTCACGCAAGACGCCGTCCTGATCGACACCGCCGGACGCTATACGACGCAGGATTCCGACGCCACGGCTGACCAGAAAAGCTGGCTCGCCTTCCTCGATCTTCTAAAGAGGAATCGTCCGCGCCAGCCGATCAACGGCGTCCTCGTCGCGATCAGCCTCGAGGATCTCCTGACGCTCTCGCAGACTGAAGTCGCCGCCCATGCGGCGGCGATCAGGGCGCGGCTGATCGAGCTGCATCAGCGCCTCAAGGTCGATTTCCCGGTCTACGCGCTGTTCACCAAGGCCGACCTCGTCATCGGCTTCATGGAGTTCTTCGGCGGCCTCGACGAGGCCGGCCGGGCGCAGGTCTGGGGCGCAACCTTCCAGACGATGGACAAGGGCAAGTCCACTGTCGGCGACGCGCCGCGCGAATTCCGGGCGCTTCTCGAACCTTTGACGCGGGCGGCGCGCGAGCGGCTCGACGCCGAGCCCGACGCCACCAATCGCGTCCTGACCTTCGGTTTTCCGGCCCAGATGGCGGCGCTGCAGGCGCCGGTGACGGGCTTTCTCAACGCGATTTTCGATCCCGCCCGTTACAAGATCAAGGCGGCCCTGCGCGGCTTTTACTTCACCTCGGGCACACAGGAGGGAACGCCGATCGACCAGCTCCTCGGCGCGCTCGCCAAGGGGTTCGGCGCGGAAGCCGTCGGCCGGCCGGCTTTTTCCGGCCAAGGCAAGAGTTTCTTTTTGACCGACCTCATCAAGAAGGTCGTCATTGGCGAAGCCGGATGGGTCTCGACCCGGCGCGGCGAACGCATGCTGAAAATGGCGGCTTTTGGCGCGCTCTTCATAGCCGCGCCCCTCATCGTCGGCGCCTGGTGGCTGAGCTTCGCCAAGAACGCCGACCGCATCAGCCAGAGCGCGGAAGCCGCGCAAAAATACGCCGCCGCGTCGCGCGGAGCGGGCGAGGCCGACGTCGTCAGCGACCGCGATCTGAGCAAGGTCCTGCCGGCGTTGCACGCCCTGCGCTTTATCCCCGGCGGCTACGGCGACGAGGAAAGCGCCTCGGCCGGCGCCGGCCTCGGCCTCGATCAATCGGCGCGTCTGAGGTCGGCCGCCGAGACCGCCTATGGCGTCGGCCTCGAGCGCATGCTGCGGCCGCGCCTCGTCTATCGCCTCGAGGAGCAGCTCGAAGCCAACGCCAACGACCCGGCCGCGCTCTTCGACGCGCTGAAGGTCTATCTGATGCTCGGCGGCCTCGAGACCGTCGACCGGCAATTGCTGGTCAACTGGATGCAGCGCGACTGGTCGGAAAATCTTTATCCGGGGCCCCGCAACAGCGAAGGGCGCAAGGAACTCGAGCAGCACCTGACCGCCATGCTCGACCTCGAGACCGGCCACGGCTCCCTGGTGCAGCTCAACGGACCCTTGGTTGAAAGGACGCAGGGCGCCCTGGCGCGCGAGAGCGCGGCCGAGCGCGCGTTCAAGCTCATGGCGGCGCGCGCCAAGGCGAGCCTGCGGCCGGACTGGTCGGCGGCCAAGGCCGGGGGCGCCGGCGCGCTCGTCGTGTTCGATCCCTCGATCGACGGCGTCACGGTATCCTATTTCCTGACGAAATCCGGCTTCGAGGGCTTCGCCAAGGGGCTGCCCGCGGTCCTCGAGGAAATGGCGCGCGACCGCTGGGTCCTCGGGGCCGCCGGGGAAACGCCGGAGGCTTCGGCGCAATACGACCATCTGCGGGAAAATCTCACCGGCGTCTATGTCAAGGCTTTCCTCGACGCCTGGCAGGGCGCGATCGCCAAGCTGAAGATTCGCTCCCTCGTCGTCGAGCGGCCATCCTATCCGCTGCTCAACGCCGCTTCTTCCGTCACGTCGCCGTTCATTCGGCTCCTCGAATCGATCAGCGAGGAGACGAGCCTGTCGGATCCGGCAGGCTTCGCCGTGGATGAAGCCAGCGCCGAACAGGGCGTTGCCGATTCCGCCGCCGGCGCCGCAGGCAAGAGCCCCGCACGGGCGATCGATGCGGCGCTTTCGCCCTACCACAAGCTCGTCGAAGGCGATCCGGGGCAGCGCCCCATTGATCAGACGCTGTCACAGCTCAACGACATCCGCATCAATCTGAGCCGGCTTGCGACCAGCAGCGGGGCGGCGGACGAACTCGCCAGCAGGATCACGAGCGGCGTCGAGAAGCTCAAGGCCGACGCCGCGACCCTGCCGCCGCCTTTCGCGCGGATGATGGACGAGACGGGCCTCGCCATTCTCCGCGAGATCTCGGATTCGAGCGTCGCGCTCGCCGTCTCCAAACTGCGCGAACAGGTGACCTTCACCTGCCAGGAAAAGATCGCCGGCCGCTATCCCTTCGCGAAAGACTCCGGCAAGGACGTCGATCTCGACGATTTCTCTCGCATGTTCGGGCCGACCGGCCTGATCGACCGCTTCGTCGGGACCTATATTGTGGCGGCCGCCGACACCACGTCGGGAGCGCCATGGAAATGGCGCGACGACAGCCGGCTCGCCAAGGCGCTGACGCCGACCGCGCTCGCCGACTTTCAGCTCGCGGCCGACATCAAGGCGGCCTTCTTCGGCGCCGATCCGACCGCGGGCCCGGGCTTTACCATGACGGTGACGCCGCCGAACGTCAGCGGCGCCCGTATGGAGATAGACGCCACCGTCATCAACGGCGGCGGGGGTCCGACGACCGCGCCCTGGCCGGGCCCCGCGGAAAATCACCGCACCATGCTGACGATGCGCTCGACGAGCGCTGGGGCCCCGATCCTGTTGCAGTCCGGCGTCTGGTCGATCTATCGCATGCTCGATTCCGCAAAGATCAGCGGCGACGGAACGCTCGCGACCTTCTCTCTCGGCGGCCGTGACCTCACCTTCCGTTTCGTCGCGCCGCCGGCGACGCCGGGCGCCGCCTTGAAACCGCTTAACGCCAGCCAGTTGCGCAATTTCCATTGCCCCGGGGGAGCCTGACCGCCATGCGCTGCGGGCTTTTCGGAAAGGTGCCGTCAAAACGCGACTTCGTCGCGGTCGCGGCGCCGCGGGCTTTTCTGCGCGTTTTCGAGCCGTGGCTCGAGACCGGCCTCAAGCAGGGCCGCGCCTGCGGCGATGATTGGACGCAAGCCTTTCACACGGCGCCGATCTGGCGCTTCTGGCTCGGACCGGCGCTCTGCGGCGAAGCTTTCACGGGCGCTTTCATGCCGTCGGTCGACGCGCTCGGACGCATGTTTCCCTTGACCGTGGTCGGATCCTCCTGCGACGGTCCCCTCGCGCCGCCGGAGATCGATTCCCGCAGCCGCTGGTTCACCCAGGTCGAGGATTTGCTCCTCGACGCGCTCGATCCGAACGCAAGTTTCGAGACCCTCGTCGCGCGGCTCGGCGGCCTTTCCGACGACGCGCCGACCGCGGAGCCCGACGCGCTCGCCAAACGTTTCGCCGCGATCAGAGCGCAACAGGCAAATTGTCCTCTGGAGACCGCGACATTCTGGTGGACGATCGGCGGCGGCGACTGTCCGCAGTGCGCGATGGCGCAGAAAGGAATGCCCTCGCCGGAGCTCTTTGCGGACATGCTGCGGCGGCGCAACCGCCCGGACGAGAGCGAAAACGAAAATCGCGCGAGCGATCACCCAGTCGGGGCAGACCCATGAAGGACATGTCGCGCAAATTCGAAAGCGGCGCCGCGACCGACGTCGGCAAGGTCCGGCTCGAAAATGAGGACGCCTATCTCGTTCAGCCGGGGAGCGGCGTATTTGCGGTCGCGGACGGCATGGGCGGCCATGAGGCCGGCCGACTCGCGAGCTCGATCGTCGTCGAGGCGCTGGGCAAGATCGCCGAGCCGTCCTCGGTCGCGGATCTGCTCGTTCGTTGCCATGAAAAGCTCGCCGCGGCGAACGACAAGCTTCTCGAAATCGCCGACGAGCGCGGCGGCATCGTGATTGGCGCGACAGTCGCCGCACTCCTCGCCTGGGAGGGCTATTACGCCTGCGTCTGGTCCGGCGACAGCCGCATCTATCTCGTGCGGCAGGGCCAGATCACGCAACTCTCGCGCGATCACACGGAAGTCGCGGAGCTGATCGCCGAGGGCGTGCTGACCGCAGAGGAAGCGCAGACCTGGCCGCGCCGCAACGTCATCACGCGCGCCGTCGGCGTCTATCAAGAGCTCGACCTCGAGGTCGCTCAGGGCGTCCTCGAGAAGGACGACATTTTCATCATCTGCAGCGACGGATTGACTCATCATGTGAGCGACGCCGAAATACTGGAGGCCGCGCGCTTCGCCGCCCCGCAGGGGGCCTGCGACCGGCTCGTGACTTTGACGAACGAGCGCGGCGCCGTCGATAATGTGACGGTCGTCATCGTGCGCTACGCTCCGCACGGATCGACCGTCGTCTTCGCCCAGAATGGCGCGCCGCTGGCGCGCTGGATGCCGAGATGAATCAGGCTGCGACATTCGGATCGACGCGGCCGATCATTCCGGCCGGGACACAGCTGAACGGCATCTATGAGATCGACGAGCCGATCGCCGCCGGCGGCATGGGCGAAATCTACAAGGGCCATGCGATCCAGACCGGCGACATTGTCGCGATCAAGCTCATCCGCTCCGACCTCGCCGAAGCCGAGGCCGCCTTTGCGCTGTTCCGCAAGGAAGCCTCGGCGCTCCACAACCTCTATCACGAGGCGATCGTCCGCTATTACGTCTTCACCGTCGATCCGGTGCTGGAGCGGCCCTATCTCGCGATGGAATATGTCGACGGGCAATCGCTCTCGACGATGCTGCGCGGCGGCCCGCTCGCCTTCGAGGCCGTGCAACGGTTGATGCGGCGCATCGCCGCCGGACTGCACGCCGCGCATGAGCGCGGCATCATCCATCGCGACGTCTCGCCGGACAATATCATCATTCCGGGAGGCGACATGGCGCGCGCCAAGATCATCGATTTCGGCATCGCCCGGTCGACGCGGCTCGAGGACGAAGGAACGGTGATCGGCGCCGGCTTTGCCGGGAAATATAATTATGTCTCGCCCGAGCAACTCGGGCTGTTCGGCGGCCACATCACGCCGAAATCGGACATCTACAGTCTCGGCCTTGTGCTCGCCGAAGCCTTGCGCAACGGTCCGATCGACATGGGCGGCAACCATGTCGATGTCATCGAAAAGCGCCGCTCCGTGCCGGAGCTCGGCCCTGTCGACGAGCGCCTGCGTCCGCTGATCGAGCATATGCTGCAGCCGAACCCCGACGACAGGCCAGCGTCGATGGCGGAAGTGGCGGCATGGCGGGCGGACGCGCCTGCAGTCAAGCGGCCTGCCCGGCCGCGCGCGCCGCCGCCGCAGCCCGCAAAGGCCGCAACCTTCCGCCCCCTCTCCGGCCGGACGCTGGCGATGCTTGGAGGCGCGGCGGCTGCAGCCGCGCTCGCAGCCGCGACGCCCTTCGTCTATTCCAGCCTGCGCCCGACGGTTTCTGTCGCGCCGCCGCCGCCCATCCTGCAAGGCGAACCCTCCGGCTCGCGCGACAAGACGCCGCTCTCGGGAGATACCGCCTCGCTGAGGCCGTCTTCCCCGGCGGGAAGCCCCTCCTTTTCACCCCCCGGGGCAGATTCGGCCGTCGCGCCGCTCGATGCGGCGCCGTCGAAGCCGGGGCTTGCGCCGATGAATCTGGCAAAGCTCGACCCCGATCTACCGGCCTCCGCGGCCCTCGGCGAGACTGCCGAGACGGCGGGGCGCGACCGACAGGCCGTCGTCGACGCCCTGGCGAAAGCCGCCGGCGATTTCGACGGCGGCGATTGCGCCTTCGCGCGGCCCGTTGTCCTCGCCGACAACAGCCCCGCCATCGAAGGCCTGGGGCTCACGACGGCGCCGTTCCGCGGGCTCGATCAGAGCTTCCGCGAGGCGAACGGATATGAGGCCGACATAGGCGTGCGGCTGGTGTCGCAGCCGCAATGCCCGGCCGTCGCCTTCCTCAATCAAGTGCGCAATACGCCCGGTCCACCGCTGAAGCTCGAGCTTGCGCCCCCCTCGGTTCGCGCCGGCCAGCCGGTCGCCGGGGCGATTTCGGGCGCCGACGGCCGCGACGTCGGCGTGCTCGTCATTGCCGATGACGGCGCGGCGCGCACGATTGCAACCACACGCGCCGCCCGCGGCGACGCCCTCACCTTCAACGCGCGGCCGCCCGACCTCGGCGCCGGCAAATTGCAGCTCGTTGTCGCCGTCGCGGCGCCAGAAGCCCTGGCGAGCTTGCGCCCCGGACAGACCGGTCCGGCCGCGAAAGTGTTTGCGCAGATCCTGAGCGAAGCGAAAAAAAGCGGCGCGTCGCTAATGGCGGCGGCGCGATCCTTCAAGGCGGACAAATGAGGCAAGACGGACAAATGAGGCCAGCGCGCTTCAGTCGGCGAACCGGGGCGCGGGCGCGCGCTCGCCGGTGTCGCCCCTCAACAGCCCGTTCAGTATTTCGAACGATTTTAAACTAGCGCGGCGATGGCTCCACTTGGTAGACTCACTCTAATCTTCTATTGTGCATTGTAAAGAACTGATGGATGGGGTAAGTCTGGACTAATAGCTAGCCTGAAGCGCTGCCTTGAACATCCGGGTGCGTGTAATGATCGTCTGCTCGTGCAATGTCGTCAGCGATACGACCATTCGATCCGTTCTCGACGCATCGAGCGGCCGGGTCTGTCCGCGGACGCCGAGCGCGGTCTATAAGTGTCTCGGCTGCAGCCCGAATTGCGGGCGTTGCTTCAAGACCATTCGCGACATCATCGACGAGACGCCGAGCACACATCCACACAGCCACGGACACGCACAAGGACATGCGCACGGCCAACATCCCTGCGACGCGTCCACCTCGGCGCCGGCCGGCGTATTCGCGGCCAAATTGGCGGCCGTTTGAGCGCGGCCGCGAGGCGGTTCCGGCGCACAAGCATTCACGCCAGGGGCTTCAGTTCTCCCAGCAGGGTCGGCAGCAGTTCCGCGACCGTCGGATGAATGTGAACGGCCCGCTCGAGGACGCTATAAGGCGCCTTGGCGTATATGACGTCGAGGATGCAATGGATCGCTTCGTCGCCGCCGGTTCCGAGAATGGCGGCCCCGAGGATCTCTTTCGTGTCGGCGTCGACCATGATCCTCATGAAGCCCTTGGTCTCGCCCTTCTCGACGGCGCGGCCGACCCTCGTCATCGGCCGCTCGCCGATCAGCGCGCGCCGGCCTGAGGCGCGAACCGCTTTCACTGTCATGCCGGCCCTGGCGAGGGGCGGATCGACAAAGAGCGCATAGGTCTCGATCCGGTCGCTGACGCGGCGCGGATCATTGTCGAGAAGATTCGCGGCGACGATCTCGAAATCATTATAGGCCGTGTGTGTGAAGGCTCCCTTCCCGTTGCACTCGCCGAGCGCGAAAATTCCGGAACTATTGGTGCGAAGCTGATCGTCGACGACGATATAGCCCTTGGCGTCCATTGCGACGCCCGCCTTATCGAGCGCCAGATCGGCGGTGTTCGGCCGCCGGCCGACGGCCAGAAGAACGTGCGAGCACCAAATTTCGGGCTCGCCGGACCGGCAATCGACTCCGACAGCGATGCCCTCGCCTTGCGGTCGGAAACTGATGCATTCGGCGTCGAGGCGAATTTCGATCCCTTCGCTTTCGAGGATGTCCTTGACTGCCGCGGAGACGTCCTCGTCTTCGCGCGCGATCAGCCGCGGCGCCATCTCGACGACCGTCACTTCCGCGCCGAAGCGGCGGTACATTTGCGCGAATTCGAGGCCGATATAGCTGCCGCCGATGACGGCGAGCCGCCGCGGCAAGACTTCGAGCTCGAGTATGGAGGTATTGGTCAAATAATGAATTTCGCCGACGCCGGGCAGGTCAGGCACATTGGCGCGTCCGCCGACATTGACGAAGATCTTGTCGGCTTCGAGGAGATCGTCGCCGACCCTCACCTCGCGCGGCGATTCGAAAAACGCATGTCCTTGATAAACGGCGCAATTTTCCATGCCCCGAAGCCAGGTTTCGACCCCCGCGCGGGCCTTGCCGGAAACCGCCTTGGCGCGGGCCTTGACGGCCCTCATGTCGACGTCGACGCGGCCGCCGATCACGACGCCATAGTCCGTCGCCCGCCGCGCAAGATGAGCGGCGTAGGCGCTGGCGACAAGGGTCTTCGTCGGCATGCAGCCGGTATTGACGCAGGTTCCGCCAAACAGCTTGCGCTCGATAATGGCGACCGTCCTGCCGGCTTTCGTCAGGCGCGCGGCAAGCGGCGGACCGGCCTGTCCGGCGCCGATGATGATGGCGTCGAAGCGCGCGCTCATGCGGCGCGCACGACAAGAATGGCGACGACGACCGCGATGGCGTCCTCGAGGAGCGCGATGGGAAAGTCCCTGCCGCCGGTCGACTTGACGAGGCGCATGCGGAATTCATAGCCGCCGAGGGTTCCGGCGACGGCGCCGGCTGCTCCGGCGATCAGCCCGCCAATGGGAGAACCGCCTGCGGTCGCGATCGCCGCCCCGCACAAGGCCCCGGAGAAGATACGGAAAGCGAACGGTCCTGGCGTCTTGCGGCTCGGCGTCTGCGGCAGCTTGTCGACGGCGAGTTCGGCAAGGGCAAGGGCCGCCAAAATCATGGCCGCTGCGGCGGAGCCCAGAAAGGCGAGCGGCCCGCCCCTGAGATCGAGGCCGCCGTAATGGGCAGCCAGCCCGACCGCGGCAAGCGGCGTCATCGATCGCAGCCCGGCGACGGCGCCGATGAGGAAAGCGAGGATCAACATCGCTTCTTCTCCGCGTCTCCGCATCGGCCGGCGCCGCCTGCCCGCCGGCCATGACATTCGTCAAGATGGCGCCAAGGCAAGCCGCCCGGCCGGCGCCGGCGGCAAAGCAGGCGCAATGATTCATTGAAGGACGCGGCGCGTCAACTCCGGACGCGGAAAACACCGCTTGCCACACAGCTCTCGCTGGTATTGATCGGCAAAGCGAAGCAAGAGGCGCCGTTGCGACAGATTCTGATCATCGGAATAGGGCCCGGCGATCCCGAGGACATCACGGTCAAGGCGGTCAACGCCTTGAACCGGACGGATGTGTTCTTCATTCCCGACAAGGGCGCCGAAAAGGCGGGGCTGCGCCAGCGCCGTCTCGATATCTGCAAGCGCTATATCGATAAAAGAACGCCTCGCTTCGTCGAGTTCCGCACGCCGGAGCGCGTCAAGGAATTCGCCGATTACAAGGCGAACGTCGCCGATTGGCACGCGGTGATCGAGGAATGCTACGAGCGGCTGTTCGCCGCCGAGCTTTCCGACGACGAGTGCGGCGCGTTCCTCGTCTGGGGCGATCCTGCGCTCTACGACAGCACATTACGGATCGTCGAAGGCCTTCACGCGCAGGGCGCCGTCGCGTTCGACTATGAAATCATTTCCGGCGTGACGAGCGTCCAGGCGCTTGCGGCAAAGCACAGAATCGCGCTGAACCGGATTGGGGAATCCGTCCACATCACTACCGGCCGCAAGCTTGCGAAGAAATTTCCGGAGGACGCCGACAGCGTCGTCGTGATGCTCGATGGCGAGGAGACCTTCGCCTCGATCGACGCGACGGAACTCGAGATCTTCTGGGGCGCCAATATCGGCATGCGCGAAGAGGCGCTGGCCCGCGGCCCTCTCGCCGAAGTGAAAAACGAGCTCAAGGCGCTCCGCGCGCGGGTCAAGCGCGAAGCCGGCTGGGTGATGGACGCCTATCTACTGCGCAAGCTGCGACAGCCGTGAAAACGCGCTTTGACGCCTTCCCTTGACGCCTTCCCTTGGCGTTGACCTCTAAAGTTAGACCGGCGTCAGACGGCGCCGTCGAGGGCGCGCGCTCGCGCTAGCGAAACTGTCGAAAATGACCCATAGGGAATATCCGATTTGACTTGAACGGGCAGGCTACAGACGCTGCCCCTTCTCCATGCGAAAATGGTTTTCAGCTCAAATAGATCGAGGAAGGCAATGGCTGCTTATGTAATTTTCGACGTCGATATTCGTGACCCCAAGCAATATCAGGAATTTATTTCCGGCGTGAAGCCCGCTGTGGAAGCGGCCGGAGCCAAATATCTGGCGCGGGGCGGAGCTCATAAGGTCCACGAAGGAGACTGGGAGCCTCGAAGGATTGTACTGCTGGAATTCCCGTCCGTCGCGGCCTGGGAGTCGTTCTACAACGGTGCGACATACCAGGGGCTCAAAAGCATAAGAGACGCTTGCAGCTCGGCGCGTTTGGTCAGTGTAGAGGGCCTCGGCTGACGGCTGTCCACGCGCCGGAATCTGCTATGGCCCTTCGCGACATTTTGCGCTGCCACACGCCACACGTCGCTATAGGAGCAAAGCGGACATTGCGATGGGTTTATGGGTACACGGCCTAGGTGTTTGATCCCGCAGTGTGGTGGTACGCTTGACCATCATGCTTGGCGGGAGGAGCTATGGGGCAGGTTCTACACGGCAGCGCCCGGACGACTGAGGCAGTCCGTCGAGCGATACAGCGG